>Ga0209344_10000209_pt1 | contig 121169 bp, 118 predicted proteins | sample Cruoilmetagenom6_FD_187293 | JGI IMG/M metagenome (GOLD analysis project Ga0209344, IMG submission 187293) | Oil polluted marine microbial communities from Coal Oil Point, Santa Barbara, California, USA - Santa Barbara Oil Seep Sample 6 (SPAdes)... | ecosystem: Environmental > Aquatic >...
GGAGTAGGCCTGGATACTCTTCGCACTGCCCTCTTGGCCCCGTACACGACGTCCTAGCCTATTGTTGACCCTCTCGTGCCTCAGCGCGGTCGGCTTTCCGTCCGCACCAAAGCCGCGTGAAGAGAAATCCGTGAAATACCGCGGATCAATGATTGGTTTTGGCACCTCTTAGGGGCTAGGCTGGAGTGTCGCAATAGCGACTTCTTATCCGCCTGCCCTCGGCGAACCACAAGATTCATCTCGTCGTCGGCCCAATTATGCGCTTCTTGAAGCGTGACCCATACCGGAGCAACTACTACATGACAAACGCAACGACCGACAAGGCACCCAAGCAGGTCGCCATCAATGACATTGGATCTGCTGAAGATTTCCTCGCCGCGGTCGAAAAGACGCTGAAGTTCTTCAACGATGGTGACCTTATCGAAGGTACCGTCGTCAAGATCGACCGTGACGAGGTTCTCCTCGACGTCGGTTACAAGACTGAGGGTGTCATTCCCTCTCGTGAACTTTCCATCAAGCACGACGTTGACCCCACAGAGGTCGTTAACGTTGGTGACACCGTTGAGGCCCTCGTTCTCCAGAAGGAAGACAAAGAAGGCCGCCTCATCCTGTCCAAGAAGCGCGCACAGTACGAGCGTGCTTGGGGCGACGTCGAGAAGATCAAGGAATCGGATGGCGTTGTCACCGGTTCGGTCATCGAGGTCGTCAAGGGTGGACTCATCGTTGACATCGGACTTCGTGGATTCCTCCCGGCATCGCTCATCGAGCTGCGCCGTGTTCGTGACCTCACGCCGTACCTCGGCCAGGAGATCGAAGCCAAGATCCTCGAGCTCGACAAGAACCGCAACAACGTTGTTCTGTCGCGCCGTGCACTCCTTGAAGAGACGCAGTCGGCTAGCCGCACTTCGTTCCTCAACAACCTCGCCAAGGGCCAGGTTCGCAAGGGTGTCGTTTCATCGATCGTCAACTTCGGTGCATTCGTTGACCTCGGCGGCGTAGACGGCCTCGTCCACGTTTCTGAGCTCTCGTGGAAGCACATCGAGCACGCTTCAGAAGTTGTTGAAGTTGGCCAGGAAGTCACGGTTGAAATCCTCGAGGTCGACCTCGAGCGCGAGCGCGTGTCGCTGTCGCTCAAGGCAACGCAGGAAGACCCGTGGCAGGTATTCGCCCGCACCCACGCAATCGGACAGGTTGCTCCCGGTAAGGTCACCAAGCTCGTTCCGTTTGGTGCGTTCGTTCGCGTCGCAGACGGCATCGAGGGCCTCGTGCACATCTCCGAGCTTTCGGGTAAGCACGTTGAACTCGCCGAGCAGGTTGTGTCGGTTGGCGACGAAGTATTCGTCAAGGTCATCGACATCGACCTCGAGCGTCGCCGCATCTCATTGAGCCTCAAGCAGGCCAACGAGGGTGTTGACCCCGAGGGTACCGAGTTCGACCCGGCTCTCTACGGAATGCTCACGGAGTACGACGACCAGGGTAACTACAAGTACCCAGACGGCTTCGACCCCGAGACTAATGAGTGGAAAGACGGCTTCGAGTCGCAGCGCGAGAAGTGGGAGCAGGATTACGCTGCTGCCCAGGGTCGCTGGGAACAGCACAAGAAGCAGGTTGCCGCTGCAGCGATTCAGGAAGAGTCGATCAGCAGTGCGCCCGCCGGAGCATCCTCGTTCTCGAACGACGACGCTGCATCGAGTGCAGGCGCCGGAACGCTCGCGGACGACGAGACTCTCGCCGCTCTTCGTGAGAAGCTCTCGAGCAACAACTAGTAGCACCGATCTCAACGCTGTGGCCGGTCTCCTTAGGGAGACTGGCCACAGTCAGTTAAGCGGCGTCGGAGAGTGGTGGATTATGCGCATCGCTGCACAGCTGGCCGCGCAGCACTCGAGAATGAGCAAGTGCACTCTGCCCCTATGGGACGAGAGAGGTGGTGCGGCGGGCTCGTCTCACCCGAACAACGAGAAGAACGATGAGCCCAATGATCGCTAGTACACCCAGTACTGGCACGATGAGGGCGAGCACGCTCAGTAGAACGCTGCTGATGTCCTCAACGGTGCTGACGACAGGCGCGGCGGCTCCTGCGGTAGCGGCATTCAGCGCTGGTCGCGCGGCCATTTTGGCGGCATGAGTCGCGAGTGCTAGAACGATGCCGACCACGACGGGTACCCACGCAGTTGACGAAAAGAAGGACTCAGGATCGCTGACGACGGCAGTCTCTGAGGCCGCACCGGTTCCGAAGGCGATTCCGCCAGCGGCCGGTCGAATCACTGTCTGGATCCAATCATTGATTGAATCAACAACAGGAACTTTATCCGCTACGAGTTCAACGATGAGCAGAACGGCGAGAATCGCGATCACCCAGGGGTTTTCTAGCCACACCCAAGCGGCAGGGAGCTCAACGAAGTCAAAGGTTCGTCCCGCGACGCCCAAGATTAACAGGGGAATATACGCATTCAGCCCAGCTGCAACAGCGAGTCCGCTACCGGTTAACACTTCGAGCATCCGCAGCTCCTTCCTCCAGGCTGAGGTTAGCATTAGGGCATGCACTTGATCGCGCTCACGGGAGGCATTGCCTCGGGAAAATCGACAGTAGCGTCACGGTGGGCCGAGCATGGTGCCATCGTCGTTGATGCGGATGCCTTAGCCCGCGAGGTGGTGGAAGCTGGTTCGCCGACCTTGCAAGCGATCGTCGAGCGGTTCGGTGTCGACGTCCTGCACGAAGACGGCTCGCTCAATCGGCAAGCGCTTGGGGCTGCGATTTTTAGCGACACAGATGCCCGAGAAGCGCTGAATGCAATCACGCACCCGGCGATTAGCGCACTTGCACAACACCGCTTTGATGACGCTGCTGCTCGAAACTCTGAAGCTTTCATCGTTTACGACGTGCCACTGCTCGTGGAGTCACGGCAATCACTCTCCAAGTTCGGAGCAGTCGTGACAGTCGAGGCGGATGCTGACATCCGCGTAGAAAGACTGGTCGAACATCGCGGGATGGATCGCGCCGCGGCCGAGCGGCGGGTGGCATCGCAGGCTGCTGAAGAAGAGCGCCGAGCGATTGCCGATTTCGTTGTCGACTCAGGGGACTCGCTTGAGGACACTACTGCGCGTGCTGACGAGATATGGTTCGCACTGGTGGAGAAACTCCAGTCTGCACACTGAGTGCGCGCTATCACACAACACTCAGACTCGTTGTCAGTGCCCCTGTTTACACTTGAGGGATGCAACCAACTCGATCTGTGCGTCCTTTTGAGGTAATCAGCGAGTACTCGCCTTCAGGCGACCAGCCTCAGGCCATCAAGGAATTGGCTCAGCGAATTAACGCCGGTGAGACCGACATCGTTCTGCTGGGAGCCACAGGAACGGGCAAGTCGGCGACGACGGCGTGGCTTATCGAGCAGGTACAACGACCGACACTCATCATGTCGCACAATAAGACTCTCGCGGCCCAGCTTGCTAACGAGTTTCGTGATCTCATGCCTAACAACGCGGTGGAGTATTTCGTTTCGTACTACGACTACTACCAGCCGGAGGCGTACATCCCTCAGACGGATACATTCATCGAGAAAGACTCCTCGGTAAATGCTGAAGTGGAAAGACTTCGACACTCCACAACGAATTCGCTGCTGAGCCGTCGAGACACCGTCGTCGTGTCGACCGTATCGAGCATCTACGGCCTGGGCGCCGCTGAGTCGTATCTAGAAGCGATGATTGCCCTACAGGTGGGTATGCGAATTGATCGCGAAGCTCTGATTCGCAAGTTTGTCGGCATGCAATACCAGCGCAACGACTACGACTTCTCGCGAGGCAACTTTCGTGTGCGTGGCGACACTATTGAGATCATTCCGGTGTACGAAGAGCTTGCGATCCGGATTGAAATGTTCGGGGATGAGATCGAAGCGCTGTATTCACTTCACCCTCTCACGGGCGAGATCGTGAAGAAGATGGATTCGGTTTCCGTTTTTCCGGGCACTCATTATTCTGCGAGCCCTGAAACGATCAAGACGGCGATCGTCTCCATTCAAGAAGAGTTGGCAGAGCGGCTCGCGGTTCTCGAGCGTCAGGGCAAACTGCTTGAAGCGCAGCGACTGCGGATGCGCACGACATTCGACATCGAGATGATGGAGCAGATCGGCTTCTGTAACGGCATTGAGAACTACTCGTTGCACATGGACGGTCGGCAGCCTGGTGAACCTCCAAGCTGTCTCCTTGACTACTTCCCTGACGACTTCTTAGTTGTACTCGATGAGTCACACGTCACCGTCCCGCAGATCGGTGCGATGTACGAAGGCGATGCTTCCCGCAAGCGAACACTGGTGGAGCACGGTTTCCGCCTCCCGAGCGCTCTCGACAATCGTCCACTCAAATGGGAGGAGTTTCTCGATCGTGTGGGACAAAAGGTCTACCTCTCGGCAACTCCGGGCAAGTACGAACTCGGCATAACCGACTCAATTGTTGAGCAGGTCATCCGTCCCACCGGTCTTATTGACCCGCAGATCGTGGTGAAGCCGTCCAAAGGCCAAATTGACGACCTACTTGAACAGATCACCCTGCGCGTCGAGAAGAACGAACGTGTCTTGGTCACGACTTTGACCAAAAAAATGGCCGAGGAACTGACCGAGTTCCTGTCCGAGAATGGCGTACGAGTGCGCTATTTACACTCCGATGTAGACACGTTGCGTCGCGTCGAGCTGCTTACGGAGCTCCGACAGGGAGTGTACGACGTTCTCGTAGGCATCAACCTGTTGCGAGAAGGTCTCGACCTTCCTGAGGTGTCGCTTGTCGCGATTCTCGACGCAGATAAGGAAGGTTTCTTACGCTCGTCGACATCACTCATCCAGACCATCGGTCGTGCAGCCCGCAATGTTTCGGGCGAGGTCCACATGTATGCGGATGTTGTCACTCGATCGATGGCTTTCGCCATCGAGGAGACTGACCGTCGCCGCGAGAAACAGATCGCCTACAACACTGAGCATGGAATTGATCCGCAACCACTTCGCAAGAAGATCGCGGACATCACGGATGCGCTTCTACGCGAGGGCGCGGATACAGCAGAGCTTCTCGCTGCCCGCAGTCGAGATGGAAAGAAGCGCACTCCGACGCCCAACCTCAAACGGGAAGGTATCGCAGCCGCTGGGGGTAACGACCTCGAGCAGATCATTTCGGACCTCAACGACCAAATGTTGCAGGCCGCGTCTGAACTCAAGTTCGAGCTCGCCGCACGGCTTCGTGACGAAGTCCAAGACCTCAAGAGAGAACTGCGCCAGATGGAACAGGCCGGACATTTGAAGTAATAGCCACCGTTGTGACTACTTTTCGCGACGGTGAAGAGACTCGTGCAGGTTAATAAACGCCCGCTCTGATTCGATTGAATCGAAGGAAACTGCGGTGGATCGTGCTGCGTCCCTCCGGTTTTCGACCGGCTCTTCACCGAGAACGCGAATGGCGTGCTCAATGTGAGAGAGTTCTGGTTCCACAGTGAGCCCCCCGCCACTCACGAAGGCAATTGGGATGCCACGGGTGTGGGAGTTCACGACGGGCGTTCCCGTCGCGAGAGCCTCAAGGGCGATCGCGTGACCAGCATGACCGCCTGTGGTCACCAGCGCGATGTCTGCTGTCGCGAATACTTCGGCACGTTCGTCAAGTTCAAGATCGCGTGCACTAAGAAATTGAACAGGTAGTTCGGCTGAACTGCGCTCAAGACGACTGCGGAGTGGGCCGTCGCCCAGGATGACGAGATGCACGTCCTTACCGGACGCGGTCATCCTTCTGATGAGATCGATCGCGAGAGCTGGTTGTCCTGCTGAGGTGAGGGGAGTAGCGCAGAGCAGCACTAAGTCAGCGTCGCTGGAGTCGCGCAAGCCACTGTTGTGGCGGAGTGGGGAAAACACCTCAAGATTGACTCCGTCTGGAGCATTCATGGGGTTCTCGGTATCAAGCGTCGTACTGGTCGAATGACGATCAGCACTGGGGACGCCCCCGTGAGGGCCTGCTGTCACGGGATCACTTGCCGGATGAGGTGACACACTCACGACCCGGTCGTAACCCGCCACGTCGCTGTGGGACGAGAAGGCCTCTTCGAGCGGAGTGTCGACGATGAAAATTGCTGGCACGCTGCTACTCAATGCCCACGCTCCCAGTTCTCGAGCGCTCAACCGATCAGCGACCTCAATCTGATCGGGGACAAGTTTTTCTAATGCTCGCCGAATCGCCTTCGCTACCGGCACAAAGCCGCGAGCGAGTGCGCGGCCGCGGGCGGGGACAGTGACGACGGTGCCGTATTCCGCCCACGTAACGGAGGGCTCTGTGCCAGGCACGATAACCGTAAACTCGTGGCCCGCTGCGCGGTAGGCGAGACCACGAGAGCGAACCGCGCTCGACGGAGCGAGCGCGGGAACAGCGTAAAAGCTCGTGACGTGCGCAATGTGCATACTGCCATTATCCCGGCTGCCTCTCGTTGTACTCGGCGAACGTTCAGTCAATGTCAGTGGTCTCCGTAGAATAGTAAGAGTGACTACTGCTCAGTCGATCCCCAATTCTCATCTCAGCGTCCGTGGCGCTCGGGTCCATAATCTCAAGAACGTCGACCTTGAAATTCCGCGCGATTCTCTCGTTGTTTTCACCGGATTGTCCGGGTCTGGCAAGTCGAGCCTGGCCTTCGACACCATCTTCGCGGAAGGCCAACGCCGCTACGTCGAGTCTCTCTCCGCGTATGCTCGCCAGTTTCTTGGACAGGTAGACCGGCCCGATGTCGATTTCATCGAGGGCCTCAGCCCTGCGGTGTCGATCGATCAGAAGTCGACAAACCGCAACCCGCGCTCGACCGTGGGCACGATAACCGAGATTTACGACTACATGCGATTGTTGTGGGCGCGAATCGGAGTCCCTCATTGCGCGGTGTGTGGTGAAAAGATCGAGCGCCAATCTGTTCAGCAAATCGCAGACCAACTCATGAAGCTCGAAACTGGCAAACGCTACCAAGTAGTGAGCCCCGTCGTTTCGCAAAAGAAGGGCGAGTTCGTCGACCTCTTCGCGGAGCTAGCGTCGAGTGGGTACTCGCGCGCTATCGTCGATGGTGACGTCGTTCAACTCAGCGAACCGCCTAAATTGAAGAAGCAGTTCAAACACGACATTTCGGTTGTTGTCGATCGTCTGGTTGCCGGTGACGACATCCTGACGCGGCTCACAGATTCACTTGAGACGGCGCTGCGCCTCACCGACGGCACAGTCGCCATCAACTTCGTTGATGAAGAGGGGGATGCTGCGTGGCGTTCGTTCTCTGAGAAGCTCTCCTGCCCCAACAACCACCCGATACAGCTCACTGAAATTGAGCCGCGAACGTTCTCGTTCAACGCACCGTTCGGTGCGTGCCCGGAATGTTCAGGCTTGGGCACTCGAATGTCGATTGATGCTGAACTCCTGGTAGCAGATGACTCAGTGAGTCTTGCGGAAGGCGCTATTCTTCCGTGGGCGCAATCGGGCAAGGGGCTGTATAACTACTTCGAAAAACTGCTAGACGGGCTTTCGCGAGACCTCGACTTTTCGCTAGACACTCCTTGGGGTGAGTTGCCCGAAGACGTGCGTGAGGCAGTACTCCGCGGAAACGATTTCAAAGTATCCGTGAAGTGGAAGAACCGCTACGGTCGTGAGATGAAGTACTCCACGGGCTTCGAGGGCGTTATCCCGTATATCGAACGAAAGTATCTTGAGGCCGAGACCGACGTTCAACGCCAGCGTTATGCCGCCTACCTCCGCGAGATTCCTTGTCCGGTGTGTGACGGAAAACGTCTCAAGCCGGAAGTCCTGGCCGTCACGGTTGCCGACAACAGCATCTCTGACATCTGTGAGCTCAGCCTTATTGACGCCTATGGCTTCATGAACGAACTCACGCTCTCTGAGCGAGACGCCAGAATCGCAGCGCAAGTTTTGCGTGAAATACGTCTGCGACTTGAGTTCCTCGTCGAAGTGGGACTCAGCTACCTTAACCTTGCTCGCGCAGCAGCCACCTTGAGCGGCGGAGAAGCTCAGAGAATTAGGCTTGCAACCCAAATCGGCTCGGGCCTCACTGGTGTGCTTTACGTGCTGGATGAGCCCAGTATCGGTCTGCACCAGCGGGACAACCGCCGGCTGATCGAGACTCTCGTTAAGCTCAAGAACTTGGGCAACACCCTCATTGTTGTCGAGCACGATGAAGACACTATTCGCACGGCAGATTGGGTCGTCGATATTGGACCAGGAGCGGGAGAGCACGGCGGAGAGGTCGTGCACTCCGGATCCTATGAAGAGCTGCTCAAGAACAAGAGTTCAATCACAGCCGACTACTTATCAGGCAGGAAAGCGATTGAGACGCCCAGAAAGCGCCGCCCCGTCGATAAGAAGCGTCACATCGTTGTAGAGGGCGCTAAGGCGAACAACCTCAAGAATCTCACTGTGAAATTCCCTCTGGGCACCTTCACCGCCGTTACCGGTGTGAGCGGATCCGGTAAATCTAGCCTTGTCAACGACATCCTCTATAAGGTTCTCGCCAACGAGCTCAACGGTGCTCGTCAGATTCCTGGCAAGCACACGCGAGTCACCGGACTCGAAAACCTTGACAAGGTAGTGCACGTCGATCAGAACCCGATCGGTCGCACCCCACGATCCAACCCCGCAACCTACACGGGTGTCTTCGACAAGATCAGAACCCTTTTCTCTGAAACGGCGGATGCGAAAGCACGCGGCTACTTGCCGGGTCGCTTTAGTTTCAACGTCAAGGGCGGGCGTTGCGAGAACTGTTCTGGCGACGGCACGATCAAGATCGAAATGAACTTCCTGCCCGACGTCTACGTTGCGTGCGAAGTGTGCGGGGGAGCGCGGTACAACCGCGACACTCTCGCTGTGAAGTACAAGGCGAAAAACATCGCAGAAGTACTCGACATGCCGATCAGCGAAGCCGCAGAGTTTTTCGAAGCGATCTCGAGCATCCACCGGTATCTGAAGACGCTCGAAGAGGTTGGTCTCGGATACGTCAGGCTTGGCCAGAGCGCGACCACCCTGTCAGGTGGAGAGGCACAACGCGTCAAACTCGCGACCGAGCTTCAAAAGCGTTCAATGGGTCGAAGCATTTACGTGCTCGATGAGCCCACTACCGGCCTTCACTTCGAAGACGTACGCAAGCTTCTGCTCGTGTTAAATGGCCTCGTTGATAAAGGAAACACGGTCATTGTGATCGAGCACAACCTCGATGTGATTAAGTCGGCAGACTGGCTCATCGATCTTGGCCCTGAGGGGGGCTCCGGCGGTGGTGAGTTGCTGTCAACGGGAACTCCCGAAAAGGTAGCCAACGTAAAGGGCAGTCACACCGGCCAGTTTCTGGCCGAAGTCTTGAGCGGTGAACGTGTCTAATTTGCGAGGTTCGCGTCATGGCTAGCACGGTTGCGTGGCGTCCGCGGGCAGGCGACATACCGACTGAGCCGGGCGTCTACCGGTTTATTGATAACAAGAAGCGCGTCCTTTACGTCGGCAAGGCAAAGAACCTGCGTGCCCGTTTGAGCAATTATTTTGCTCCTTTGACAACGCTTCATGAGCGGACTCGTCGTATGGTGCTCTCGGCCTCAAATGTCGAGTGGACAATCGTCGGCAACGACTTCGAAGCTCTTCAGCTTGAATACACGTGGATTAAAGAGTTCGATCCGCCCTTCAACGTTCAGTACAAAGACGATAAGTCATACCCCTATCTAGCGATCACGATGGGCGATGACGTGCCACGAGTTCTCGTAACTCGTAATCGAAATCTTCCCAATGCGCGCTATTTCGGGCCATACTCTCGCGCGTGGGCTATTCGTGACACAGTGGACGTTCTGCTTAAAGCGTTTCCGATGCGAAGTTGCTCTACGTCCGTCTACAAGCGCGCTCAGCAGACAGGGCGACCATGTTTACTCGGCGATATTGGCAAGTGTGCCGCTCCCTGCGTAGGGCGCGTTTCGCAGCAAGAGCACAAATCGATCGCTCTCGACTTTGCTTCTTTTATGGCAGGCAACGACTCTCGAATGCTTGATTCGATTAGAGTAAAAATGGCTGATGCCGCTGGCACGCAAGATTACGAATCTGCCGCTCGCTATCGTGATCAGATCGGCGCGATGGAGACCGCTCTCGCCAAGAATCAGATTGTGCTGTCCGAGGATGTAGACGCCGATTTCTTCGGCATCGCTCACGATGAGCTCGCAGCGGCAGTGCAGCAGTTTATTGTTCGCGGCGGCCGAATTCGTGGTGTGCGCGGTTGGGTTGTCGACAAAGAGCTCGATGTTGAGCTCGGGGGACTCGTGGAATCTGTTCTTCAGAAAGCCTATGACGATAGTGCCCCACCGCGCGATGTCTTGGTTCCGACTCTCCCCGACGACAGCGCGGCTCTCGAATCGTGGCTGATGCAGCGCCGGGGACTTGGTGCCCGCGTGCGCTTGCGAGTCGCCCAACGTGGTGAGAAGGCGACGCTCGCCCAAACCGTGGAGACTAATGCCAAGAATGCACTCATGCTCTACAAGTCGAAGCGAAGTGGCGATTTCGTCGCGCGTTCGCAGGCTCTAGCAGACATCCAAGAGGCGCTGGGGATGACAGAAGCCCCACTCCGTATGGAGTGCTTCGATGTCTCTCACCTCTCCGGAACCAACGTTGTGGCATCGATGGTTGTTTTTGAAGACGGATTGCCCAAGAAACAGCACTATCGTCGTTTCAACATTGCCGAAACGACTGACGACACTGATTCTATTTATCAAGTACTGAAGCGCCGACTGGCCTATCTGGCTGCGGGTGACGCTGTTCCCACAGCCGCAGAGGCCGAGTCGGCGTCGGGGAGCACTCCCGTGTCAGGCGACCCAATGGGCGGTACCAAGAGTGTCGAAGCGGCCGCGCCGCCGTCCAAGTTCGCTTACCCGCCACAATTGCTCATCGTGGATGGTGGTCAGCCGCAGGTCAATGCAGCCCAACGTGCGCTCGAGGAGTCGGGAGTTTCGGGCATCCAACTCGCAGGCATAGCCAAGCGACTAGAAGAAATCTGGCTTCCTGATTCCAGCTTTCCCGTCATCTTGCCGCGTAATAGTGATGCCCTTTTCTTAATTCAACGTATTCGGGACGAGGCTCACCGCTTCGCGATCACCCACCAGCGTCAGCGCCGGTCGAAAGACATTTCGTCTGTGCTCTCGACGGTGCCCGGTCTAGGTCCTTCGCGAATCAAAGCTCTACTTCAGCACTTCGGTTCTGTTGCCCGCCTCAAAGCGGCGACGTCCGAGCAGATCAGTGAAGTTCCCGGTATTGGAGAACAAACAGCTTCAGCAATAATCGAGAAGCTCGGCCCGGGTTCGCTCAGGTAGTCTGAACACACCATGAAACCAGTCACAGAGCAGCAAGAAGTTCTCATTGTGACCGGCATGTCGGGCGCCGGGCGTTCGACTGTTGGCAACGCACTAGAAGACCTCGGATGGTATGTCGTCGACAATCTTCCTCCGCAGATGCTTTTGCCCTTAGTGGACCTTGCTCATCGCGCCGGCGATTCGCTGCCTCGTGTAGCTGCCGTGATCGATGTCCGGGGAGGCAAGCTATTCTCGGATGCCCAGAACGCCATCGAAGCACTTCGCGGATCGACATCGTTGAGGGTCCTTTTTCTCGATGCGGAAGACGCGGCCCTAGTCCGTCGATTCGAACAGGTACGACGACCTCACCCACTTCAGGATGAAGGCACGCCGCTCGACGGAATCGCCGCCGAACGTACTCGAATGGCAGAAATTCGCTCGAACAGCGACATCATCATCGATACAACTGACCTCAACATTCATCAGTTGGCAACGACCATCATCGAAAAGTTCTCGGCGGAAAGTGATGCGGGTTTGCGTATTACAATTGAGAGCTTCGGATTCAAGTACGGTCTTCCGGCAGACGCCGACATGGTGGCTGACTGCAGATTCTTGCCTAATCCGTTTTGGGTGCCCGAGCTCAAGGCATTAGACGGGCTCGATGAACGAGTCCGAGCGTATGTTGTTGGGGCACCAGGAGCGCAGGATTTCGTTGCGGACTACGCACGAGCACTCGAACCTGTATTTGCCGGGTATCAGCGCGAGAATAAAAGACACGCAACGATCGCGATTGGCTGTACTGGTGGCAAGCACCGGTCAGTTGCAATCGCCGAAGAGCTGTCAGCAATTCTGAGTGGCCTGCCAGGCGTCGCCGTGAGTATCAAACATCGGGACCGTGGACGAGAGTAGATTACTCATCCAACACGACCCTCATCTCGAAAGAAAGGCCAGTTAGTGGCATTAACTGCTGAAGTCAAAGACGAACTGGCACGAATTCAGTTGGGCAAAACGAGTGAACGTGCCGCTGAGCTCGCTACTATCCTGCGGTTTTCCGGTGGATTGCACCTGATTTCTGGCCGCATTGCCGTCGAATCAGAGCTAGAGACTGAGCTATTGGCTCGCCGCGTGCGCCGCGATATAGCGGAGCTGTACGGAGTTCGCTCAGAAATTTCTCGGGTCGCTTCTTCGGGAGGCGGTCGACGCACAAATAATCTTCTCGTGCGGGTGCTCGACGGGGGAGAGACCCTTGCGCGTCAGACCGGACTGTTGGATGCTCGGCGGCGTCCCATCCGAGGCCTGCCTAATAAGGTCACCACCGGTGGTCGGGGAGAGCTCGCCGCCGTCTGGCGTGGTGCCTTTCTCGCGGCAGGTTCCCTCACAGACCCGGGACGCTCTGCCGCGCTCGAAGTCGTCTGTCCCGGCAACGAGGCAGCAATGGCACTTGTCGGTGCTGCGGGACGTCTTCGCGTCGCGGCCAAGGCACGCGAGGTGCGCGGCGTGCATCGCGTCGTCGTCCGCGATGGTGAGGCAATCAGCACGATGCTGACCATAATGGGGGCTGGCACCACTGTTGTGAGTTGGAATGAACTCCGTCAACGCAGGGAAGTTCGCGCGACAGCTAATCGCCTCGTGAACTTCGATGATGCGAACCTGCGCCGTTCGGCGCAGGCTGCGGTTGCCGCGTGCGCTCGAGTTGAGCGTGCACTTGAGATATTGGGGGACGATGTTCCGCAGCATCTCAGATACGCCGGCGAACTTCGCCTTAGCCATCGCGACTCTAGTCTCGACGAACTCGGGCACCACGCGGACCCGCCTATGACCAAAGATGCTGTTGCCGGTCGAATTCGGCGCCTACTCGCCATGGCAGACAAGCGAGCAAGCGATCTCGGCATTGCGGGCACCGAGGCTAACCTTCCCGTTGAGTTAGACGAGGCTTAGCGTTCGCTCCATGCGGCACGAGTGTCGCATGGACGTGGTTAGACTGGAACTATCGCCTGACCGTGCTCATCAGCCGGTGAGGAATCTAGATCCTAGGAGGACTTTCGATGGCTGACTACACTCTTCCCGAACTCTCGTACGACTACTCCGCGCTTGAGCCAAGCATCAGCGCGACGATTATGGAATTGCACCACAGCAAGCACCACCAGGCCTATGTCACTGGCGCAAACGCTGCGATCGATGGCCTTGCCGAGGCGCGGGATAGCGGCAACCTCGCCAACGTGAACAAACTTGAGAAAGACCTAGCATTCAACTTGGGTGGTCACGTCAACCACTCAATCTTCTGGACCAACATGTCGCCCAATGGGGGAGACAAGCCCACAGGTGACCTCGAAAGCGCGATCAACGATCACTTCGGATCGTTCGACAAGTTCACGGCTCATTTCACCGCAACTGCCATGGGCGTTCAGGGATCCGGATGGGCAGTGCTCGCGTGGGATTCGATCGGTGAGCGACTCATCATCGTTCAGTTCTTTGACCAGCAGGGCAACCTCCCCGCCGGCATCGTGCCTCTCCTCATGCTCGACGTGTGGGAGCACGCGTACTACCTCGACTACAAGAACGTGCGCGCTGACTACGTCAAGGCGTTCTGGAACATCGTTGACTGGGCAAACGTGCAAGACCGCTTCAGCGCAGCTCGCTCGAAGACAAACGGTCTCCTGCTACTCTCGTAGCGGCATCGTGGCCGGGTTAGGCCCCGGCTTAAGCCCTGTCTCCGCTAAAGCAATATCCCACCACTACAGCACGACGCGTCGAAGACGCCTGATTTTCTGGAGTAACAGTGAGCGTAAAAATCGGTATTAATGGTTTCGGTCGCATTGGCCGCAACTTCTTTCGAGCAGCTATGGCCAAAGACAGCAACATCGAAATCGTTGCGGTCAACGACCTAACAGACAACAAGACGCTCGCTCATCTGCTCAAGTACGACACCATCACCGGTCGTCTCAACGCCGACGTTACGTTTGATGACGACCAGATTGTCGTTGACGGCAAGGCCATCAAGGTCTTCGCTGAGCGCGATCCTTCCACCCTGCCTTGGGGCGAATTGGGTGTTGACATCGTTATTGAGTCCACTGGTCACTTCACCAAGTCGGCGGATGCCGCGAAGCACATTGCTGCTGGGGCCAAGAAGGTCATCGTTTCGGCACCGGCAACAGGTGACGACGTCGCGACGTTGGTGCTCGGAGTGAACGAAGACACCTACGATGCTGCGGTACACAACATCATCTCGAATGCGTCATGCACCACGAACTGCTTGGCACCTCTTGCCAAGGTATTCATGGACAACTTCGGCATCGAAACCGGCTTCATGACGACGGTTCACGCGTACACTGCCGACCAGAACCTTCAGGACGGTCCTCACGGCGATCTTCGTCGTGCACGCGCTGCAGCACAGAACATCATCCCGACTTCGACAGGTGCAGCTAAGGCGCTTGGCCTTGTCATCCCCGAACTCGTCGGCAAGTTGGATGGCTACGCACTGCGCGTCCCGGTTATCACGGGATCGATCACGGACCTCACGATCACCACGAATTCCGAGGTCACCGTTGAGCAGATCAACGCGGCTTACAAGGCAGCAGCAGAAGGCCCCCTCAAGGGAATCCTCAAGTACACCGAAGATGCCATCGTGTCGACCGACATCGTAGGCGACCCTCATTCGTCGATTTTCGATGCGGGACTTACCAAGGTAATCGGCAACCAGGTCAAGGTAGCTTCGTGGTACGACAACGAGTGGGGTTACTCCAACCGCCTCGTTGACGTTGCAGAGTTCGTCGGCGCCCGCCTCTAACACTCAACCGATTATGAGCCTCAGAACTCTTTCAACGCTCTCCGATCTGCGCGGAAAGCGCGTCATCGTCCGTTGCGATTTGAACGTCCCGCTCAAGGACGGCCACATCACCGACGATGGTCGCATTCGCGCATCTTTGCCGACGCTCAACGCCCTCATTAACCAGGGTGCACGCGTGGTCATCGTTTCTCACTTGGGTCGCCCCGGGGGAGAACCCGATGCACAGTACAGTCTCGAGCCCGTCGCTCAGCGACTCTCGGAGCTACTGGGCAAAGCAGTCGTGTTTGCCAAAGACACCGTGGGCCACGCCGCCGAGCAGGCGGTCGCGGACCTTGATGACTGCGGTGTAGCACTGTTGGAGAATCTGCGGTTCAATTCCGGTGAAACCTCCAAGTCAGAGACCGAACGCGAAGAGTTTGCTGGCAAGCTCGCGCGCTTCGGCGACGCGTTCGTCTCTGACGGTTTCGGAGTAGTGCACCGCAAGCAAGCGAGTGTCTTTGAACTGGCGAAAGTGCTCCCCAGCGCTGCTGGTCTGCTCATTGAGACAGAACTGAAAGTGCTTGAGCGCCTCACAGTAACCCCTGAGCGTCCCTACACCGTGGTTCTAGGTGGTTCGAAGGTTTCGGACAAGCTCGATGTGATCGGCGCCTTGCTTCCTCGCGTCAACTCACTTCTCGTAGGCGGTGGAATGCTCTTCACCTTCCTCGCCGCCCAAGGGTACAAAGTCGGCGCAAGCCTTCTTGAGCAAGACCAGCTCGAGACCGTCAAGCGCTACTTGGCTCAGGCGGATGAACTAGGCGTGGAGATCGTCCTCCCCACCGACATCACCGTGGCAGCATCATTCGGCCCTGATGCGGCTCACACTGTGACTTCGTCCGATGCGATCGAGGACACTGAGTTTGGTTCCGCGGGAATCGGACTGGATATCGGCCCAGAGACAGCCGTACGATTTGCCGAAGTCATACGGGATTCGAAGACCGTGTTTTGGAACGGCCCTATGGGCGTTTTTGAGTTCTCTGCGTTTGCCTCTGGAACTAAGGCGATCGCTCAAGCACTCACAGACACTGAAGGTTTCGGCGTGGTTGGCGGCGGGGACTCGGCCGCAGCCGTTCGCGCTCTAGGTTTTGACGACGACCAATTTGGTCACATTTCTACGGGTGGCGGTGCAAGCCTCGAGTTCCTTGAGGGAAAGCAGCTCCCCGGACTGGAGGTACTTGGATGGCAAAGGTAAAGCGCGTCCCGCTCATCGCGGGAAACTGGAAGATGAATCTTGACCATCTTCAGTCAATCGCTTTCGTACAGAAGCTCGCATGGACTCTTAAGGACGCTAATCACGATTTTGGCGTCGACGGAGCGGAAGTAGCAGTGTTCCCTCCGTTCACAGACCTGCGTTCTGTGCAGACTCTCGTCGCAGCCGACAAACTCGACGTTCGCTTCGGTGGACAAGATCTTTCTGAGCACGAATCCGGTGCCTACACCGGCGAGATCTCTGGAGCATTCCTTTCTGCGCTCGACTGCCGCTACGTTCTCATTGGACACTCAGAGCGTCGCACGATGCACGGCGAAACCGATGAGCAGCTTGCTCGCAAAGTTGCCGCCGCGCTCAAACACGGGCTAGTTCCCGTTCTGTGCGTGGGCGAAACTGCTGATGACCTAGAGGCTCACGGCCCGAGTGCGGTGCCGGTTGCTCAGCTGAAGGCTGGCCTGGCCGGCATCACAGGCGCGCCCGAGATTGTTGTGGCGTACGAGCCAGTGTGGGCCATCGGCTCCGGAAAGGCAGCCACTCCTGAACAAGCAGAACAAGTTGCTGCTCGACTCCGCGAAACGCTCGCTGAGGTTCTGGGCGAGGACCTTGCTGCTTCGACGCGAATCCTCTATGGCGGTTCCGTCAAGTCGAGCAACATCGCAAGCCTCATGCGGGAACCCAACATCGATGGCGCGCTCGTGGGCGGTGCAAGCCTAGATGTAGCCGAATTCGCGAGCATTTCGCGCTTCTCCAAGCACGTCGGCACCTAAACGCTATACTGTTCGAGGCCGCTACGGCCTGTTCGAAAGGTTTTTTGTGGAAATTCTCCAAGTTGTGCTGCAGGTATTGCTCGGTATTACGAGCTTGCTGCTCACACTTCTTATCCTTCTCCACCGCGGTCGCGGTGGAGGTCTCTCCGACATGTTCGGAGGAGGAGTAACGTCCAACCTCGGCGCGTCGGGTGTTGCTGAGCGCAACCTCAATCGCATCACGGTCATCTTAGGTATTGTCTGGATAAGCTGCATCGTGGTTCTCGGTCTCATCACCAAGTTTGACGGCGCCTAAGAGGCTAACTCTCTCAACGAAGGAACACAGTGGTATCTGGCGGAAGTGCAATTCGTGGTTCGCGCGTGGGCGCAGGACCAATGGGCGAACAAGATCGTGGTTTTCACGCTGATCGTGTCCACATTTCGTATTGGGATGCCGCCGGCAACGAGACCGTTCGGTCATTCGCCGCCAATGTGCCTGACGAAGACATTCCTGAGACGATTGACTCGCCCTCGACAGGGCTTCCTGCAGGACGCGATAAAGAAAATCCTCCTTCGGTGACAAAACTTGAACCTTACAAGACGCATCTCGCTTACGTAAAAGAACGTCGTAGCGATGATGAAGCAGCCGAACTTCTTGATGACGCACTCGTACAGCTGCGGACTCGTCGCGGAACTATCGGTTCATAGGGCTCGCAATCAGCTCCATCGGGTCGCGCTCCGCATAATGCTCAAGGCCCCAACCAATATTGGTTGGGGCCTTGAGCATCTGATGTTCCAGGGTTCGAGCCGACCTCCCTGGTCGGAGCTAGCTACGTTCTAGTGTTCATCCGTGGAATCCGCACTCGTCCAGAACTGACCTGGGTCGATTAGCGACGCCGGCACTTGTGCCGCTGCATCCGAATCAACAAAGAACAAGGTCTTTCGGCGACCTTCAAGCCCTGCTGCGGGAACTTCGTTGTAGCTCGCACCCGCGAGCGTCAGACCGAGAGCAGAAGCCTTATCCGCGCCCGCGACAACCGCCCAAATTCGCACAGAAGAGTTGATGACGGGGAGAGTAAGGCTGACGCGCTCATCGGGGGGCTTGGGGGAGTTGCGAACCGCAATGACTGTACGATCGAGCTCCCTGATCCCTTCGCGTTCGGGGAAAAGCGACGCGACATGGCCATCAGGGCCGACCCCGAGGAAAACGATGTCGAAGTTCGGGTACTTACCCGTGCGCGCTGAGTGGGCCCTGAGGTCGTTTGCGTAGGCTTGAGCCGCATCGTCAAGCGAGAGACCGGAATCCGAGGCTGCGACTGCGTGCACTCGCGAAGCGGTTACGGGAATATGGTCGAGCAACGCCTTTCGCGCCTGAAAGTCGTTTCGTTCAGGATCACCGGCGGGTAGCCAACGCTCGTCGCCCCACCAAAAGTTCACCCGAGACCAGTCAACCGCGTCGCGCTGTGGTGACTCATTAATTGCTTCGAGAACAGCCTGTCCCATTGTTCCACCCGTCAAGACGACAGTGGCCTCATCGAACTCCGCAATTATCTGCGGCACCTTAGAAAGAAAACGCGCAGCAACTGCGTGCGCCAATTCAGCTTTGTTGGGATGAACTATTGCTCGACGTTCGTTACTCATCAGATTTCTGCCTTCACGTATTTCTCGATCTCAACGCCAGTGATTTCGCTCACTCCGCGACGTACGACGTTCCCAAAGAGCGTGTCAGGGTCGAGCCTACGCAGCTCCTCAGAGAGACAATCGCGAAGGTTTCTCCGGGGGAGTGAGATGTCGTGCACCGGCTGATCCGGCTGTGTCAAGGTCGCGACCGCCGCAACGTTGCGCTCTAACGTGATCGTTCCCGATGCCCGCTCGAGGGTTACAGCATGGATTCCGGTGGGAACGGGCGAGCCTTCCGCGACGTGGAGTGCCACCTCGACCTTGAGCTGCATCTGCAACCATGCCGCAAGAAGCATCGTGGACGCCGAGTCGGCGGCGCCGCTGACGGTAACGGCGGTGATCGGTTCGAACGGAGGCTGATCGAGCACCGCAGCGAGTTGAGCGCGCCAGAGAGTCAGACGCGTCCACGCGAAGTCTGTATCGCCAGGCACATATGTTTTGCACATCCGATGCATCGCATCGAGGGGCGAGGTGCTAGCCGCGGCATCGGTTATCCTTCGTTGCGCGATTCGACCTAACGGCGACTCTGAAGCACTGGTTGGCCCCTCACCCGGCCACCATGCGACAACGGGAGCATCCGGAAGAAGAAGTCCAGTAACGAGGCTCTCTTGGTCAAGAGCAGCATCACCGTGCGCTGTTACGACGATTACCTCACTGGCACCGGCATCTCCGCCGACACGAATTTGTGCATCGACCCGTGCTCCCTCGTCGGCTGACGGTGTCGTTGCGCTGGTCGAGACGACCAATACACGCATCGGATGCTCTCGAGATGCGTCATTTGCTGCTTCAATTGCCTCTTCTTCGTTTCCGAATTCGGTAGCAATTATTAGCGTAAGCACACGCCCGAGAGCAACAGCACCACCATCTTCTCGAATTCGGACGAGCGTTTTCGAGATTTTGGCGGTTGTCGTGTTCGGTAAATCAACGATCATGGTCGTCTCCAGACTCGGCCGTCGCGCTCCATGAGGTCATCGGCAGATTTCGGGCCCCACGTTCCGGGACGATATTGCTCCGGCGCACCCTGCGACGCCCAGAACTCTTCAATGGGGTCAAGAATTTTCCAACTGAGCTCGACCTCTTCATGTCGAGGGAATAGGGGTGGGTCTCCGAGGAGCACATCGAGAATGAGCCGCTCGTACGCTTCAGGGCTCGCCTCCGTAAACGCATGGCCATAGCCGAAGTCCATGGTGACGTCGCGAACGTGCATTTCTGCTCCAGGAACTTTGGAACCAAATCGAATTGTGACTCCCTCATCCGGCTGAACGCGAATAACGAGGGCGTTTTGTCCGAGCGCTGACGTGCGACTCTCTTCGAACAGATACTGGGGCGCTCGCTTGAATACAACCGCAATTTCAGTCACACGGCGACCGAGGCGCTTGCCCGCGCGGAGGTAGAAGGGCACACCAGACCAGCGTCTAGTACCGATGTCCAGCCGAATCGCAGCGTAGGTTTCAGTGGTCGAGTCGGGGTTCATGCCATCTTCGTCAAGGAACCCCGTTACTTTTTCGCCCCCTTGCCAACCGCCGGCATACTGTCCGCGAGCAGTGTGTTCGCCAAGGTTCTCGGGCAGACGAACAGCTGAGAGCACTTTCTCTTTCTCCGCGCGCAGGTCAGCAGCATCGAACGAAACTGGTTCTTCCATCGCAGTGAGTGCAAGGAGCTGAAGAAGATGATTCTGGATGACGTCGCGCGCTGCACCGATCCCGTCGTAGTAGCCTGCACGGCCCCCTACTCCGATGTCTTCCGCCATTGTGATCTGCACATGGTCTACGTGATTCGAGTTCCAGAGGGGCTCGTATAGCTGGTTCGCGAACCGCAACGCGAGAATGTTCTGGACCGTCTCTTTACCGAGGTAGTGGTCAATTCGGAACACACTATCCGGAGGAAACACAGACTCAACCACATCATTGAGTTCGCGAGCGGTTCGGAGGTCGCTACCGAATGGCTTCTCAATGACGACACGACTCCATCGGCCGTCGCGCTGCTCAGCGAGTCCTGAATTTCGGAGTTGTTCCGTTACTTGAGGAAAGGACTTCGGAGGGATCGAGAGATAGAAGGCATGGTTTCCCATGGTTCCTCGTTCACGATCCAGCTCTGCAAGAGTGGTCTTGAGCCGCTCGAATGCAGCCGCATCGTCAAATTCTCCTTGGACGAAGCGAATTCCTTGAGCAAGTTGCTTCCAGACATCCTCATCGAAGGCGGTACGAGCGTGCTGCTTCACCGCATCATGGACAACTTTTTCGAAGTCCTGGTCTTCCCAGTCTCGGCGAGCAAAACCTACAAGCGCGAAGCCAGGAGGAAGCAGCCCCCGGTTGGCGAGGTCGTAGACCGCCGGCATCAACTTCTTGCGCGACAGATCTCCAGTTACGCCAAAAATGACCAAAGCGCTCGGACCCGCAATGCGATTGAGCCTGCGGTCTGAAGCTAACCGCAAGGGGTTAAATTCAGCACTGATGTCAACGGGGGACATACTTCTCCTCTGTAGGCTGCGCCCTCGAGCGGCAGCTATCCGATCGCGTCGAGAACGAGCGGCAACGAAACCTGGGGGTTTGAAACCGTAAGGCTCAAAACCGGGCGGCCGTGACCCGCGAGAACGCTAGCATCGCCAGCGGCCTGTGCGCGGATGAGTTCGCCGAACGTGAACGGACGGTCCGGGATCTGCAGATCTCTGTCTTCAACAACGATGATTTGCAAGAACACCCCGACAGCGGGGCCACCCTTGTGGAACTGCCCGGTGGAGTGGAGGAATCGAGGGCCCCAACCGAAAGTAACGGGGCGTTTCGCCCTCGCTGCCACGCGTTCCCGCATTTCCGCGAGCTCTGGGTACGCTGTGCGATCTGCGTAGGCCTGAATGGCGACATAGCCGTCATCGTCCAAGTAAGACAGCAATGACGACACGACGCTTGCGAGATCGTTGCTGTTGGTAACTACGCCTTCGGTGCCACGAACGTCGACATCCCCAGCCGTGAAAGCTGGTGCCTCTGGAGGCGTCGGGTTGTCGATCAGTTCACGCGCTGCCACCTTCGCAGCTTCAACATCCGGCTGGTCGAAAGGATTGATGCCGAGGAGGCGGCCGGCAACAACCGTCGCATACTCCCACAACAACAGTTGCCCACCGAGCGATCCGGCTATTTCAATTTCACCTTCGACGACTTCTTTCGTGTCGTCCCAGTCGCCGACGAGCCGGACAATCTGCAGGTCTTCGAGTCCCTCGCCGATCTCAGGCGATCCAGGTTGGAGTACGACCGGCAGTATCCCTGTGCCGAGCTTTCCTGTCGACTCAGCAATGAGCTGTTCTGCCCAGTCTCCGAACCCGAGGATGTGGGTGCCATCCGAGACGATGCCCAATTTGTCTTTACGAGGATCAGCTCCGGCGATTGCAGCGCCCAGGACGAGACCGGGGTTGCTCTCGTTATCAACCGCAAGCTCAACCATCACTGCTTCAGCCTCATCGAGAAGTTCGGCGAGATCCACACCGGCCAACCCTGAGGGCACTAGTCCGAAAGCAGTGAGCGCTGAGTATCGCCCGCCAACATTGGGGTCAGCGTTGAATACGCGGTATCCCGCAGCCCGGGCCGCAACATCAAGAGGTGATCCTGGGTCAGTCACGATGACAATACGTTCGCGGGGATCAATTCCTGCGTCGGTGAAGAACTTCTCATAAATGCGCTTCTGCGAGTCGGTCTCAAGCGTAGAACCTGACTTCGACGAAATGACCACAGCGGTAGAGGTCAGACGGTCTGCGAGAGCCGCCTGAACTTGCGCAGGATCCGTCGAGTCGAGAACGGTGAGTTCAACACCATAGGTGCGAGTGATGACCTCGGGCGCAAGCGACGAGCCGCCCATGCCGCCGAGAACAAAGTGGTTGATGCCATCCGCACGCAGCTTGTCGCGCAACGCGTAGATGTCATCGATCATCGGGCGGCCGACAGAGACTGCTTCGACCCAGCCGAGGCGCTTCGCAGACTCATCTTCAGCGTCGGGCCCCCACAGAGTGGCATCTCCGCCAGTGATACGACTCGCAACAAGATCATTGACGAGCTGCGGAACAATCCGGTTCACTGCCTCCGCAGCTGCCCCGGATACTGCGAGCTTGACACTCATTTTGCAGCCTCAAGGGCGGCAGAAACAGTGTCAAGAAGTTCGTTCCACGAAACAATGAACTTTTCAACGCCCTCCTTCTCGAGAAGAGCGGTTACTTCATCGTACGAAATTCCGAGCGCAGTGAGCGCGTCAAGCGTGATATTCGCTGCGTCATAGTTCGATGTCACCTGCTGGCCTTCGATCACGCCGTGGTCGAACGTTGCTTCCAGAGTCTTCTCCGGCATCGTGTTGACGGTATCGCCAACCGCAAGTTCGGTCACGTACAGAGTGTCGGGAAGGCTCGGGTCTTTAACACCGGTGGATGCCCACAGCGGACGCTGCTTGTTCGCGCCAGCAGCGATAAGCGTCTGAGCGCGCTCCGTTGCGAAAGCACTCTCGAACACCTGATACGCGAGACGGGCGTTAGCAACGCCAGCCTTGCTCTTGAGCGCCTTGGCTTCATCCGTTCCGAGCGCGTCGAGACGCTTGTCGATTTCCGTATCAACTCGGGAGACGAAGAAGGAAGCCACTGAGTGGATCTTAGAGAGATCGTGGCCGGCCGCATGAGCTTTCTCAAGCCCGGTGAGATAGGCCTCGATGACCTCCCGGTGACGTGCCAAGCTGAAAATCAGCGTGACGTTCACGCTGATACCTGCGGCGATCGTCTCGGTGATTGCCTCAAGTCCTTCAACTGTTGCGGGGATCTTGATCATCGCGTTCTCGCGAGCGACCTTTGCCCAGAGTTGCTGTGCCTGAGCGATGGTTCCTGCAGCATCGTGCGCAAGTCCAGGCTCAACCTCGATCGAAACCCGACCGTCACGCCCAGATGTTGCGTCGTATACGGGACGGAAGATGTCGCTGGCGGCAGCTACGTCATCCGTAGTGATCTCGAACACGGCATCAGTAACAGTGGTGCCCTGAGCGGCAAGAGCGGCGACCTGCTCGTCATAGGCTTCGCCCTTGGCTAGAGCCGTCGCGAAGATCGTCGGGTTAGTCGTGACACCGACGACATTGCGTGACGCCATCAGTTCCTGCAGACCGCCGGAATTGATGCGTTCTCGAGAGAGGTCATCGAGCCAAATGCTTACTCCAAGGTTGGAGAGCTCGGCGGTGGGGGTTTGGTTCGTCATAATTATCTCCTTGACTGGGGGCGCCTAAACGGCATCCAGTGAATCGCGTGCGGCGGCCACAACGGCCTCGGTGGTGATGCCAAACTCACGGAAGAGCGTCTTGTAGTCGGCAGAGGCCCCGAAGTGGTCGATCGAGATGCTACGGCCTGCGTCGCCTACATACTCGCGCCATCCCGTGGAAACCCCGGCCTCTACAGACACACGTGCACGCACAGTAGAAGGCAAAACGGACTCGCGATATTCCGCAGACTGCTCCACGAACCACTCAAGGCTCGGTGCGGAAACAACGCGAGCGTTGATTCCGTCAGCTTTCAGCACCTCGCGTGCTTCGACGGCGAGTTGAACTTCAGAACCCGTAGCGATCAGGATGACCTCGGGCGTCCCGTTCGGAGCCTCAGCGAGCACGTAGGCGCCACGAGAAACGTTCGACGCGGCAGCAAAGGTCTCGCCGCTTGCATCTCCTTCGCCACGCTCAAATACGGGAATGTTCTGACGCGTCAGCGCGATACCTGCGGGGCCGTTCCGGCGCTCGAGGATCGTCTTCCAAGCCCATGCCGTCTCATTGGCATCTGCAGGACGCACAACGTCCATGCCGGGGATCATACGGAGGCTAGCGAGTTGCTCGATGGGCTGGTGAGTCGGCCCATCTTCGCCCAACGCGACTGAATCGTGTGTCCACACAAAGATCGACGGCACCGCCATAAGTGCTGCAAGCCGAACTGCGGGACGCATGTAGTCGCTGAAGATCAGGAACGTTCCACCGAATGCACGAGTGTTTCCGTGCAGCACGATTCCGTTGATGATGGCGCCCATCGCGTGCTCGCGAATGCCGAAATGAAGGACACGGCCATACTCGTCACCGCTCCACTCGTCAGTCGAGTGTTCTGCGGGGATGAACGACTTTCCGCCTGCGATCGTTGTCAGGTTCGATTCTGCGAGATCAGCTGAACCACCCCACAACTCGGGCATGACGGCACCGATCGCGCCAAGAACCTTGCCACTAGCGGCACGAGTCGAGATGTCTTTACCTGCTTCGAACTGGGGGAGTGCGTCATCGATGCCCTCCGGTAGCGCGCCGGAAAGAACCCGGTCGAGCAGCTGCTTGCGTTCAGGATTCGCCGCAGCCCACTTGTCGAAGCTCTCGGTCCATTCGGCACGTTGCTGCTTGCCACGCTCCACAGCCAGTCGAGTGTGCGCAATTACGTCGTCATCCACGACGAAGCTCTGCTCTGGGTCGAGCCCCATCGCGACCTTCGTCGCAGCAAGTTCGTCCGCGCCCAACGCTGATCCGTGAATCTTGCCGGTGTTCTGTTTGTTGGGAGCGGGCCAACCGATGATGGTACGAAGAATGATGAGCGAAGGCTTGTCGGTCGCGGCCTTAGCTTCATCTATCGCAGCGTTGAGAGCTTCGACGTCTTCAACGTATTCGCCGGTCTTTTTCCAGTCGACCACTTGTACGTGCCAGTTGTATGCCTCGTAGCGCTTCTGCACGTCTTCAGTGAAGGCGATGTTCGTGTCGTCTTCGATTGAAATCTGGTTGCTGTCGTAGATCGCAATCAGGTTTCCGAGTTGCTGGTGACCCGCAAGCGACGATGCTTCTGCCGAGACGCCTTCTTGTAGATCTCCATCGCCAGCGATGACATAGACAAAGTGGTCGAATGGGCTAGTGCCTGCCTCTGCTTCGGGATCGAAGAGGCCACGCTCGTAACGAGCTGCGTACGCAAAACCGACTGACGAGGCGATGCCTTGGCCGAGTGGGCCCGTGGTGATCTCGACACCCTTAGTGTGGCCGAACTCTGGGTGTCCAGGAGTGAGCGAGCCCCACGTGCGAAGGGCCTTGAGGTCGTCCAGCTCGAGACCATAACCGCCCAGGTACAACTGAACATATTGCGTAAGCGAGCTGTGGCCGACAGAGAGGATGAATCGGTCGCGACCAATCCACTGGTCATCGCTAGGATCACGCCGCATCACCTTCTGAAAGAGCAAATACGCTGCAGGCGCCAGGCTCATAGCGGTACCGGGATGACCGTTACCTACCTTCTCAACAGCATCAGCCGCCAGAATTCGAGCGGTGTCTACCGCTTTATTGTCGATGTGATCCCATTGAAAAGCTGCCATGAGATTAATGACCCTTCTGCAAGCGAAGTGCCCGACCGAGAACGATCAAGGCACGTGAACGACCCGCCACGCGACATCTTTGGCTCCGTCGGTATTTTCTCGCGGCCCAAGAGTTGATAGCGAGTAGTCCACCGACAGGCGGGCACCCCAAGTATAGGGAACCAAGCAACCGCTCGCTGCCGTGCGACGAACGCGGTCAACACAATTTGTTATGCGGATTACAATCATTGGTATGGATGTCACGTTAGAAGCCCCCACTCAACAGGAGCGCATTGGCATCCTTCGTAAGATTCGCGCCTACGTAGCTCTCACGAAACCGCGAGTCATCGAGTTGCTCCTCGTGACCACGGTTCCGGTCATGGTTCTCGCAGCGAACGGCATCCCGAACCTGTGGCTAGTGCTCGCCACTCTGGTTGGCGGCATCCTGAGTGCATCGTCGGCCAACGCCTTCAATTGTTACATCGACCGCGACATTGACCGCGTGATGGATCGCACCCAAAAGCGCCCACTCGTTACGGGTGAACTGAGTGATCGAGAAGCGTTATCGTTCGCGTGGATCAGCGGAGTTGGCTCCGTCGTGTGGCTTGGATTACTCACGAACTGGCTTGCTGCGGCTCTGTCGCTTTTCGCCATCCTGTTTTACGTCTTCGTGTACACGCTTCTTTTGAAGCGCCGCACGCCGCAGAATATTATTTGGGGCGGCATTGCTGGTTGTATGCCCGTGCTGATCGGTTGGGCGGCTGTCACCGGTGATTTGTCGTGGTCTGCATTCATCCTGTTCGCAGTGGTCTTCCTGTGGACTCCTCCGCACTACTGGCCGTTATCCATGAAGTACCGCGCCGACTACCAGTCAGTCGGGGTTCCGATGCTTGCCGTGGTTCGGGGCCGGGCCGCAGTCGGTCTCCAAGTCATTCTCTACGCGTGGGCAACCGTCGTTTGCTCTCTGCTCTTGGTTCCGGTGGCGGGGATGGGCGTGCTCTACACTCTTGTCGCGTTGCTGAGCGGCGCTTGGTTCATCATCGAGTCACATCGTCTCTACAACACAGCAATTCGGCATGGCGAAGTAAAGGCGATGCGTGTCTTCCATAGCTCAATTAGCTACCTCACGCTGGTTTTCCTCGCGGTTGGTATTGACCCACTGCTTCCGTTCTAAACGACCTAAGTTTCGGTAGGTCAGATCACTTTCCCTCAGCGTGGGCCATGTGGTCCAGACTCGGGCGCAGCGAAAGCACGACCGCAGTCATCGCTGCAGCTATCGCGCAGGCGATCACCATGTGGCTACCCACGAGAAGGATCGGCAGGCCAGTTCGGGACTGAATGATCCCGATCAACGCTTGAACGATCTCAAGCACGAGCAGGATTATGGCGAAGTCCATGACACGTCGCTGATGAGCGCGGGCGAGCATAATCACGAGCGCGAGAGTCGCGGCAATGAGGGCGTATCCCGGCCAGCTGTGAACGTGTTGCAGAATGCCCGCATCCAGGCCGTTTCTTGCCGAGCCGTCGTCGCCCGCGTGCGGGCCAGCTCCGGTTGTCAGGATTCCCGCAACGATTGTGAGAGCGACAAGAAGACTCGTGACATGCGTCACAATCACGATCGGACGCGAGACCGAGAACTCGGGGCCCCTCAGGCCAGTCCACGCTCGATACACGAGTGCTGCGCTGACGGCCACCAAGATGGCGGAAATTGCGTAGTGAACACCGACGATGCTCGGATCGAGTTGCACGCGTACCGAAAGGCCCCCGATAAGCCCTTGTAGAACAGTGCCCCCCAAAACCACAAGGGATAGTGCCATCAGGTCGCGTCGTTCACGGCGTATGCGTAGAACCATCAGAACCATAAGAATCGCCACAAATCCCACAACAATGGAAAGGAGACGATTGCCGAATTCGACGGCACCGTGGAGTCCCATCTCTGGAGTAGCGATCAACGACTCATCGGTGCACAGCGGCCACGTTGGGCATCCGAGTCCCGACCCCGTCAATCTCACCGCTCCGCCGGTAGCCACAATAAGGATTTGGATGACGAGCGAAGTGACGGCAAAAAATCTCACTCGCGCGTCGACAGACTGCGGTAATCGTGCGATGACGGCGTTCACGGCCGTACCTCCTGTTATTTCGGGCTTCTGCCTGTAGAATGGATCGCGTTCAGGAACACAGCCCATGCCGGGAAGTCAATGATGACAGCGGGGTGATCCCTCGCTTGTCCTGTTTCAGTCTAAGTTCGCCCGAGCAGTGTTGTGACACAGCGCACGTGCACCTCGCGAAATATTCCCGGCAATGTGCTGTGCGAAGGAATGCCAACGCAGCCACCTTGGTTGATAGAGGCAGGAAAAGAGGTACCAATGTCCGACGTGCTGATTGATCGTCCGGAACTCAATGGCTTGGGCCAGTATGAGTTTGGCTGGGCCGACTCCGACGTTGCGGGAGCCTCTGCACGACGGGGCATCAACGAAGAGGTCGTTCGCGACATCTCTACGCTTAAGAACGAACCGGAATCTATGCTCAAGATGCGCCTCAAGGGCCTTGAGCTGTTCGGTCGCAAACCCATGCCGAAGTGGGGAGCGGACCTTTCAGGGATCGACTTCGACAACATCAAATACTTCGTGCGTTCTACCGAGAAGCAGGCCCAGACTTGGGAAGACCTTCCGGCAGACATTCGCGACACCTACGAGAAGTTGGGCATCCCGGAAGCCGAGCGCAACCGCCTCGTCTCCGGTGTTGCTGCGCAGTATGAGTCCGAAGTCGTATTCCACTCGATCAACGCCGAGCTTGAAGCCAAGGGCGTTATCTTCATGGACACCGATACGGCACTGCGCGAGCACCCCGAGTTCTTCGAAGAATACTTCGGAACCGTTATTCCGGCCGGCGATAACAAGTTCGCGGCTCTTAACACGGCCGTATGGTCGGGCGGCTCGTTCGTCTACGTGCCAAAGGGCGTTCACGTAGAGATTCCACTGCAGGCTTACTTCCGCATCAACACGGAAAACATGGGCCAGTTCGAGCGGACCCTGATCATCGCTGACGAGGGTTCCTACGTTCACTACATCGAGGGTTGCACCGCGCCGATCTACAAGTCGGACTCCCTGCACTCCGCAGTTGTTGAGATCATCGTCAAGAAGGACGCTCGCGTTCGCTACACGACGATCCAAAACTGGTCCAACAACGTCTACAACCTCGTGACCAAGCGAGCAATCGCGCACGAGGGTGCCACCATGGAATGGATCGATGGCAACATCGGGTCCAAGGTCACGATGAAATACCCGTCGATCTATCTGGTAGGGGAGCACGCCAAGGGCGAAACGCTTTCCGTCGCATTCGCTGGCCCCGGCCAGCACCAAGATGCCGGCGCCAAGATGATCCACATGGCGCCGTACACGACGTCATCGATCGTCTCGAAGTCTGTCGCACGTGGTGGAGGTCGCGCTGGCTATCGCGGAGAAGTACGCGTTGATGAGAAGGCCCACCACTCGGCCAACACCGTTCGCTGCGACGCGCTGCTGGTTGACACGATCTCTCGCTCGGATACGTATCCTGCGATCGACATCCGCGTGGATGATGTGCAGCTCGGCCACGAAGCTACGGTTTCGAAGGTCAGCGCTGAGCAGCTCTTCTACCTGCAGTCCCGCGGTATGGAAGAAGATGAAGCTATGGCGATGATCGTCCGCGGCTTCATCGAACCCATCGCGCGCGAACTGCCCATGGAATACGCCTTCGAACTCAATAAGCTCATTGAACTGAGCATGGAAGGATCCGTCGGCTAAATGATGACCATCGTTACACCAGAACAACACGGATTTAAGGCTCACAGCGACGGCGGATGGGACGCAAGCGAAAAAGGCTTCGTACCCGTCCAGACTCGCTCGGAGCGCCCCAAGTCATTCGCTCACGCTGATTTCGCTCCGGTCAACGGACTGGAAGCGGAGTGGAAGCTCACTCCCGTCAAGCTTGTTAAGCCGCTCATCGACGATGCCCTCGACGGCTCGCCGTACGACATCGCTACTGACGCAGTCGACGGTGCCACTGTCGAGTGGGTTTCACGCGATGATTCTCGCGTCGCTTCCGCTGGCGCGCCCGAAGAGCGTGCTTCCGCAAACGCGTGGAGCAGCTTCGAACGGGCTTTGGCGATTACTCTAACGGGCGAAGAGCACAGCACTGTACGAATCTCGCGATCGACTCTGGGCGCTGCTGCACGCGGTGCGCACACGGTGATCACCGCTCGTCCCCACAGCAACACCACGGTGATCATCGAATCTGCCGGTGAAGCCTTGCTGAGCGAGAACGTCGAAGTCGTGGTTGAAGAGGGCGCAACCCTTAACTTCGTGAGCGTGCAGGACTGGGCGTCTGACTCCATTCACCTGTCGAGCCACTTTGTTCAGGTAGGACGCTCGGCCACTTTGAAGCACACAATCGTGTCGCTCGGAGGCAAAGTCGTTCGCGTGAACCCGTCAGTTCACCTGTCTGGAGAGGGCGCCGACGGCGAACTTTACGGCCTGTACTTCGCTGACGCGGGACAGCACCTCGAGCAGCGTGTGTATCTGCACCACCAGGCTGCCCAGACTCGCGGTCGCGTCAATTACAAGGGCGCGCTTCAGGGTGACGGCGCACGCACTGTGTGGGTCGGTGACGTCTTGATCGGTCGCGACGGTGCTGGCACAGACAGCTACGAGCAGAACCGAAACCTGGTTCTTACCGAGGGCACGCGCGCCGACTCGATCCCGAACCTTGAGATCGAAACCGGAGACATCCAGGGAGCTGGCCACGCTAGTGCCACCGGACGATTCGACGACGAACAGCTCTTCTACCTGCAGGCTCGTGGAATCTCCGAGGCAGAGGCGCGCCGCCTCGTGGTCATCGGTTTCCTCGCAGAGATCGTTCAGAAGGTTGGCGACGAAGACCTCGAAGCGCGACTTACTGTTGCGATCGAGTCTGAGTTGGAAGGAACGCGCTCGTGACCGCTCAGCGCGTCTGCGGCGTCGATGAACTCGAACTCAACAAGGCTTATCGTGTTGAGCTCGATGGCACCGCAATCTGCATCGTCAAGGACTCGGCTGGTGAGGTGCACGCCATTGGCGATACCTGCACCCACGGAGATATCTCCCTAGCCGAAGGCTTCGTTGAAGATGGAGCGATTGAATGCTGGGCTCATGGCTCACTCTTCTCGCTTGACACGGGAAAGCCGCTGAGTCTGCCTGCCTATGAACCTGTACCGGTCTTTGTAGTGAAGATCGACGACGACGGAGGGGTTCATATCGACCCCGAAGACACCGTCGCCATCGAGAGCTAACAGCTCTCCACACGAGACCATTAAGGAAAAAAAACCAATGTCAGTACTGTCAGTCAAAGACCTGCACGTGAGTGTCGAAACCGAGCAGGGGACAAAGCGAATCCTCAACGGTGTAGACCTTGAGATCAAGCAGGGCGAGATCCACGCCATCATGGGCCCCAACGGCTCGGGTAAGTCGACTCTCGCATACACAATCGCTGGTCACCCGAAGTACCACGTCGAGGGAGGCTCGATCACTCTCGATGGTGCTGAAGTTCTCGACATGAGCATCGACGAGCGCGCCCGCGCTGGTCTCTTCTTAGCCATGCAGTACCCGGTAGAGATTCCTGGGGTCAAGGTTGCCGATTTCTTGCGCACCGCAAAAACCGCTCTCGCCGGTGAGGCCCCGGCTCTTCGCCCGTGGATCAAAGAGGTGAACGAGTCGATGAAGGCGCTCCGTATGGATAAGACCTTCTCTGACCGCAACGTAAACGAAGGTTTCTCTGGTGGAGAGAAGAAGCGCCACGAGATTCTCCAGCTCGAGTTGCTCAAGCCGCGCTTCGCTATTCTCGACGAGACCGACTCCGGCCTCGATGTCGACGCACTGAAGATCGTCTCTGAAGGCGTCAACCGTGCGCAGGAGGCGACCGGACTCGGCCTGCTGCTCATCACGCACTACACGCGCATTCTGCGCTACATCAAGCCCGACTTCGTGCATGTGTTCGTTGACGGGCGCGTGGCCGAAGAAGGCGGCCCCGAACTTGCAGATCGCCTTGAGAATGAAGGCTACGATCGATTTTTGACCGACACGAGCGTAGCCTAGGCGTATGTCTACAGTTCTGGCACCGGCCCTCTTTGATCAAGTCGAAGAAGCCCTAAAAGACGTGGTTGACCCTGAACTTGGTGTCAACATTGTTGACTTGGGGCTTATTTATGATCTCAGCTGGGATCCCGAGAATAATGCCCTGATCATCAGCATGACGCTTACTTCCGCTGGTTGCCCGCTCACGGACGTTATTGAAGAGCAGATCGCCCAATCATTAGATAACGTCGTCGAGGCATTCCGCATCAACTGGGTGTGGATGCCGCCATGGGGACCGGAAAAGATCACCGATGACGGTCGTGACATGATGCGCGCACTAGGTTTCTCGATCTAGGAGTCGACTGCAGTTCGCGCTTGATGCCGCAGCACGCTTCTCGATGCGAGAGAGATGATTGCTGCGGCGAGTATAACCTTTAGGGTCGCGCCGACGAGAAACGGGGTCACCCCCGTCTCAAGCAGAAGAGCAATAGTCGCCTCGCGGTGTGTTTCGATCAGCGCCCGTCTTAGTCCAAGAACGCCTGCGGTGAACATCACTACGGTGCCAAGCGCTCCCGCAGCGCAAGCGGCCCAGAATGACTTATTCCAGCCCCTCTGCGCGAGAGTGCCTACAAGCCAAGCGGCGGGAATGTAGCCGAGGATATAGCCACCACTCGGTCCTAGTAGCACCTCGACGCCACCCTGTGCGCTACTAAAAACGGGCAAGCCGCTCAGTCCCAAGAGCACATAAAGCAGCATCACTAGCGCCGCCCGCGTTGCGCCGAAGCTCAAGCCTATGAGAATCACTGCAAAAGTCTGTCCCGTGATGGGTACCGGATTCAGGGGAACGACGATTTGCGCGACTATTGCGATGAATCCGGCCGCCGCCGCAACGAAAACCACGCTTGCTGCAATGCTTGGGCCAAAGATGAGATCGATGATCGTCGGCATGAACAGTTTCCTCGTGAAACTCACAACGCATCTTCCCCTCACAAAGTCATACCTGCACTGATCACCCAGCACTAGCAAGTAGACTAGTTGGTTGGTGCCGTCGCCCACTTTCCCCAACCCCCAGATTTGGATGTTTTGCCGTGCTTGCTGTGCATGATCTCGAGTTGCGCGTAGGCGCACGCATGCTCATGCAGGGCGTCAATTTTCGAGTCGACCGTGGGGACAAAATTGGGCTTGTCGGACGTAATGGCGCAGGCAAGACAACGTTGACTAAAACTCTCGCGGGAGAGTTGGAAGCAACGGACGGGAAAATTGAACGCACCGGGGAGATCGGCTATCTGCCACAAGATCCGCGATCCGGAAATCCGGAGGATCTCGCTCGTACCCGGATCCTTGACGCTCGCGGGCTCGGCAGCATCGTGCTCAAAATGCGTCAGGCTCAAGACGAAATGGGCAGTAGCGATCCCGCCATCAGCGCCGCAGCTATGGATCGATACAGCAAACTCGACGATCGCTTTTTAGCGCTTGGAGGGTATGCGGCTGAGGCGGAAGCAGCATCGATCGCCAGCAACTTGAGTCTTCCTGATCGAATTCTCGATCAGCCTCTTTCCACTCTTTCCGGCGGCCAACGCCGCCGAATTGAACTCGCGCGTATTCTCTTCTCCGGCGCAGACACGATGCTCCTCGACGAACCTACTAACCACCTTGATGCGGACTCTGTCGTGTGGCTGCGGGAGTTCCTGAAGAACTTCAGCGGCGGTCTGATTGTCATCAGCCACGATGTCGAGCTGGTCGAAGACACCGTCAACAAGGTGTTCTACCTCGATGCCAACCGCCAACTAATCGATCAGTACAACATGGGGTGGAAGCATTACCTGCGCCAGCGCCAGTCCGACGAGGAACGTCGAAAGAAGGAACGCGCGAACGCGGAGAAGAAGGCTTCTACTCTGCAAGCTCAAGCTGCTCGATTCGGCGCAAAAGCATCCAAGGCTGCCTCAGCGCACCAGATGGTGGCGCGAGCTGAGAAGCTTCTCGCAGGTCTTGAAGATGTCCGCGCGTCCGACCGCGTCGCGGCCCTGCGTTTTCCTGACCCAGCACCCTGTGGTCGAACCCCACTTATGGGCTACAACCTCAGTAAGAGCTACGGCTCGCTCGAGATTTTCGCTTCGGTCGATCTCGCTATCGACCGTGGATCTAAGGTCGTGATTCTGGGTTTCAACGGCGCCGGAAAAACCACGCTCCTCCGAATGCTTGCCGGCGTCGATGAGCCCGATACAGGCCATATCGAACCCGGCCACGGCCTGAGAATTGGCTACTACGCGCAGGAACACGAGACGATCGATGTTAAGCGATCAGTGCTCGAAAACATGGTCTCGTCCTCTCCAAACATCACCGAGATGGAAGCACGCCGAGTGCTCGGATCCTTCCTATTCACCGGTGACGACGCTACAAAGCCAGCAGGCGTGTTATCCGGTGGCGAGAAGACGCGTCTGGCTCTAGCGATGATCGTGGTCAGCGGCGCAAACGTGCTCTTGCTCGACGAACCGACTAACAACTTGGATCCTGCAAGCCGTGAGGAAATACTCGGAGCTCTCTCCAACTACACCGGTGCCGTCGTTTTGGTCAGCCACGACGAGGGCGCAGTAGAAGCGCTTAATCCCGAGCGCGTGTTGATCCTTCCCGATGGCATCGAAGACCACTGGAACAAGGACTACGCGGACCTCATCAGCTTGGCCTAAGAGTCAAGCAGCGCGTCTTCGATCTCTGCATCAGAGGGACCGCGTTTCTCTGACTTGAGTCGACGTTTCTTTGCGCGCTCTCGTTCAGCAGGGTCGTCCTCGTTAACGAGGCGGTATTCCTGGCGTACAGCCCAAGCCAGCCCAATGAAGGCAAGGACTCCAAACGCAACCCACTGGAAGGCGTACGATAAGTGCGCGCCTTCGTCGAGAAGAGGTTTGGGGTAGGGGAGCGGAAGAACATCAACCGCAGGGTCTTCGCTCGCAAGTAGCCCATAGGCGGCTGTGTAGGTCGGCTCCGCGAGTTTCTCCGCAATTGCCGGAAGGTGGATTGTGGCAATCTGACCCTCGGGCGCCGACCTGCCGTATACCGTCGGCTCACCCGGCTTGAGTCGGACGATAACGTCAACGCGACCCGTGGGCGGAGCAGGTACCGAGTCAGGTTCGTCTTGGCTGTTCCCTGAGGGCACCCAACCTCGGTCCACGATAATGACGTCGCCGCTATCAAGCTCTAATGGGACCAAAACTTCGAATCCTGGTTGGCCCCCGCCATACGGCCGGCCTCTCACCAAAAGCTGCTCATCGGCGAGGTACTGGCCGCTCACCGCGACCGAACTCCATTTGCTGTCGTCATCAAACTCGTCGAGCTCCGGCATCACGCTAGAAAGAGGCACCGGGGGAGACTCCCAGTTATCGCTGACCCGTGCGACCTCCGCCGCTGCTTCTTCGCGTCGGTCAAACTGCCACTGCGAGAGAAAAACACAGCCGATCGCGAAGGCGACAACGAGAGCGAGATAGCCGAACCAGCGGCTAGAGAACGCAAAACGCCATTTATTCACACATCACCATCCGGGACAACGGCCACAGGCTCGCTCAAGGCACTCACCACGACAGGGAAGCCACGGCTTGATAGATATTCACGGAGAAACTCTTCGTGATCCGAGCACGCCAACCAGATTTTGACCCGTTCCAGCCCATGGATGCGCGGATTACGCCAGTTCACATTCCACTGCGCGGGTTCAGCACAACCGGCGCGTGAGCACTGTTGCGTGCTCGGGCCACTCGCTCCGATCACCGAGCTTCCTCATCCGATCCGTGTGCAAGAAAGGAATCACGAGATTCCAGCGAGAACTGACCGGGGGCGCTCACCGTTCCAACGCGACGTGTTTCAAGGTTGGCAAGAACGACCGCGACGTACGGCAACACAACAGCTCCGAGAATTGGGAGCACGAGCCACCAGCCGCGAACAACGACACAGAGCAGCACACAAACGACGCGAATGGCCATCGCGATCGAATAGTTGATGACTCGACGACGCCTTTCATCATCCGGCCGCTCGGGAAGCGACGTGATTGACTCTGGACTGTTCATGGGCTTTCTTTGGTTAACGGGGTGGTGGCTATAAGCCTACGCCGCCATCGGCGACTATATGCTGGGAACCATGAGCACCACAGCAACTGAATCACGAATCGTTCTAATCACTGGCGGCAACCGCGGAATCGGTCGGGCTATCGCCGAAGAGTTTGTGGCTCAAGGCTACCGAGTAGCCGTTACTGCACGCTCGGGTACAGGCCCAGAGGGAACTCTCACCGTCAATGCTGATGTAACCGATCCGGCCAGCATCGATGCCGCGTTCAGCGAAGTCGAAGCAAAACTGGGTCCTGTCGAGATCGTCGTTGCCAATGCCGGCATCACGCGCGACATGCTTCTGATGCGGATGAGCGACGAAGACTTCACCGAAGTGCTTGACACCAACCTGTCCGGGGCTTTTCGCGTTGTTAAGCGCGCCTCGAAAGGAATGATGAAGGCCCGTTTCGGTCGCGTCATTCTCGTCTCAAGCGTCGTCGGACTCCTAGGTTCGGCGGGACAGGTCAACTATTCCGCCTCGAAGAGCGGCCTAATCGGGCTCGCTCGCTCGCTCACTCGTGAACTAGGTAGCCGCGGTATCACTGCCAATGTCGTCGCTCCTGGCTTCATCGAAACCGACATGACGGCAGCGCTTGCAACTGAGCAGCAGGATGCCTACCTCAAGCAGATTCCAGCCAACCGATTCGCTCAGCCTGCCGAGGTGGCTAAGGCAATCACGTGGTTAGCAAGCGACGACGCTGGCTACATTTCAGGCGCTGTCATTCCAGTCGACGGTGGACTGGGAATGGGGCACTAGCTAGCCTCGCAGCCCAAGAAGGGGCATTACGGCGCTGAGATCTCGAATGTCAATGTGGACGTCAGCCTGAGCGCGAACAATCGCCTTGGCCGTGATCCCGACGGAGAGGGCGGCGACGTCCATCATCCGAAGATCGTTGGCGCCGTCACCGACCGCGATCGTGCGCGAGAGCGGGATTCCTGAATCGGCAGACCACTCATGCAAAGCGTCAGCTTTGGCTTGAGCGTCAATGACAGGCCCGAGAACGGCGCCCGTTAAGGTTCCGTTGACGACTTCGAGCCGATTGGCTCGTGCGTAATCGAGCCCGAGGCTTGACGCTAGTGGGTCAAGGAGTTCGTGAAAGCCGCCAGAGACCGCTGCGGCGCGACCCCCCGCCCGCTTCACTGCGCGAATCAACTCTTCAGCGCCCTTCGTGACACGGATGTCGCGAGCACACTCGGCGATTACGCTCTCGGCCAGACCTGCCAGCGACGCCACTCGCGCCCGAAGGCTCTGCTCAAAATCGAGTTCTCCGTTCATCGCGCGAGTCGTAATCTCTGTCACCTCGCGTTCAGCCCCGGCTCGGGCGGCAAGGAGCTCTATGACCTCGTTCTCGATAAGGGTGGAGTCGACATCGAAAACGACGAGAAACTGTGCCAAAGCGTGGACCTTTCTTGCGATCATTTCGGTTGTGGGATTGCCAACCTCACCACTTCACCCGCCAGACTATCGGGATCGCCCTTCGCACCTCGCCCATGGAAGCGTGGGAAGCAATATGATGATCACATCATGGCTAGCGTTCTTTCTTTCACCGACGTCACCGTTACTCGAAGCGGCAATACGATCCTCGACTCTGTTTCTTGGAGCGCGGATGATTCCGACCGGTGGGTGATTCTCGGGCCGAATGGAGCAGGCAAGACAACGCTGCTCCAACTTGCTGCCGCTCAAATTCACCCGAGCGCGGGTGAAGTCACCGTGTTGGACAGCACCCTCGGCTCATCCGATGTCTTCGATGTACGGCCGCGAATTGGTTTTGCCTCGACAGCTCTTGCTCGCCGCGTGCCTGGCAACGAACGCGTGATCGACGTGGTTCTCACCGCTGCCTACTCGGTGACGGGTCGCTGGAACGAGCAATACGAGAATGTTGATATTCGTCGAGCCCGCCGCGTGTTAGCCGAATGGAGCCTTTCGCATTTAGAGGAGCGTCGCTTCGGCGATCTCAGCGATGGCGAACAAAAGCGCGTTCAGATCGCGCGTTCGGTCATGACTGATCCTGAACTTTTGCTGTTGGACGAGCCTGCCGCAAGTCTCGATCTGGGCGCTCGGGAAGAGCTCGTTCAGCTTCTGAGCGGCTACGCGCAGGCAGACACGGCTCCCGCCATCGTCATGGTCACGCACCACGTAGAGGAGATTCCACGCGGATTCACCCACGCGCTGGTTTTGACCGACGGTTCCGTCCACAGCGCGGGTAGGATCGAAGACATTGTTACCTCCGAGAACTTGAGTACCGCTTTCGGCCTCGAACTCATCATCACGAAAGACGCCGGTCGCTACACCGCACGAGCTGCCTAATCCTCTGATAGGCTTGTGTGTCGGTCCGCGTGACCGCCTACGTCTTTTTTCATCCAGAATCCAGGGAAATCCAATGAAGTCCGATATCCACCCCACGTACGCGCCCATCGTTTTCCGCGACCTCGCGTCTGGTTCCACGTTCCTCACTCGCTCGACGGTATCGAGCGACAAGACGATCGAGTGGGAAGACGGCAACACCTACCCGGTGATTGACGTTGAAATCTCCTCGGAATCGCACCCCTTCTACACCGGCAAGCAGCGCATCATGGACTCCGCTGGTCGCGTTGAGAAGTTCAAGAACCGCTACAAGGGCTTCGGCAACTAGTAGCATCCAGTTTTCCCTGAAGGCGATCGGTTATCCGGTCGCCTTCAGTTGTTTACAGGCGCATTAACATTCCCCAAGGGCAGAGCGTCGCCAGAGACAGCTGGTGCGCAGCGCCCGAAGGCGCTACGCACCACGAACTCTTGATCGAGAGGCTTACTGGGGGAGTGAACGCACGGGCCATTCTGGGTTAGCAACAAAATTGAGATCGCCCTTCGACGAGCGCATATAGTCCTGAAAGCTCGAGGCTTGATCTGCGTACCAACGCTGCTGTTGGAAATGAAGATCATCGAGCGGAATGCTTAGTTGTTCGCCATATTTAGCGAGTAGCGCCTGAGCAACGCGGGCCGCAGCAATAGCATCGGATCCGGCGTCGTGCGCGTCATCAAGAGAAACGCCGTAAAGCGCGGACGTAACTTCAAGCGTGCGCTTGCCCCGACGATAGCGGTCTACCGCTTTATCGATAACGAGCGGGTCGATCACGACATATGGCTCGGGAAGAGCATCGACCGAGTGACGACGACATTCTCGATCGAGCAAGGAAAGATCGTACGGAGCGTTGTACACGACGAGCGGGATGCCTAAGGCGCATGTCACTTTAAGGGTCTGAACGATCTCAGCGACGACAAGCGCTGCGTGCCGGCCTTCAGCTTGGGCTCGCGCAGTCGAAATGCCATGAATCGCAGCAGCACCAGCGGGGATCTCGACGCCAGGATCAGCGAGCCAGTCCCAGCGGGAAACTACAGCTCCCGACGCGTCAACGATCGCGATGCAGGCTGAAACGATACGACTGGTCTCTACATCTACGCCAGTGGTTTCAAGATCAAAGGTGGCTAGGGTGCCGGAGTTGCTCATGAACTCAGCGTAGAGCGCGACACTGACACCGGGAACTCGGCTCGCGGGACTCGCGACAGCGAGCGATGCTTCGTGCTCGCTCGCGGCATGATCTGTATGTCGCTCAATGCGCCTAACAGCTCCAGCACTGCATAAGATTGTCTGAATGAGACCCGCATCGCCTTACCGAGCACTTCTCGACGCCAATCCGGCGAGACACTCCACGATCGATGTGTTGGGATCATCCACTCACTATTGGGAGTATGGTCCTGAAAGTTCTCCCACCGTTCTCGTTCTTATTCACGGGTTTCGAGGCGATCATCACGGCCTCGAAGCGGTAAGCGCACACATTCGCGGCATCCGAATCGTGAGCCCTGACCTTCCCGGTTTCGGTGAATCGACGCCCCTCAGCGGGCATCATCACGACATCGACGGCTACGCACTCTGGCTCGCAGCATTCCTTGAACAGTTGGGACTCAGTGGCCGCGCTCACCTCGTTGGCCACTCCTTCGGATCAATTGTTGTGTCGGCCGCTGTCTCGCGAGGACTATCGACTCCCCAGCTCATCCTCATGAATCCAATTGCCGCGCCGGCTCTCTCGGGGCCGAACGGAGCACTCAGCAAACTAACTCTGTGGTACTACCGAGCGGCACGCGCGTTGCCGCTCGCGATCGGCTCACAGTTGCTCAGCAATTGGCTTGTCGTTCGCGTGATGAGCCTCGTCATGGTCAAGACCAAGGATCCAGAGTTGCGGCGCTGGGTGCACCAACAACACCACTCCTATTTCAGCAGCTACGCCAACCGCGACAGTGTGCTTGAGGCCTTCGAAGCGTCGATTAGCTCGGATGTCAGTATGTTCGCCCCGACAATCGCTACTCCTACGCTACTCATCGGAGCTCGTAACGATCCGATCAGCGCGGTGCCTGCTCAAGAGCGGCTGCACTCCCTCTTCGCTGATTCGCAGCTCGAAATCTTCGACGACGTCGGCCACCTTATCCATTACGAACGGCCGCGCGAAGCAGCCCAATTGATCGTCACGTTCCTCGGTGCGGGGACTGTTGCGGAGGCTCACTCATGAAAATCATCTTCGATTGCCGCTATACCCGTATTGGTCGCCACGACGGGATTAGCCGTTACGGATCACGCCTCGTCGAAGAGATCAGCAAGTTGCATCCCGTAACAATGTTGATTTCAGACAAGCGTCAGCTTGAACTGCTCCCTGACCTTCCCTGGGAGATGGCATCATCGCCGACCGGTATCTTGGAGCCGTTCGTTGCACTCCAAGTAAACAAACTGAAGCCGGACGTAGTTTTCACCCCCATGCAGACGATGGGGCCCTTTGGCCGCAAGTACGCGCTCGTTACGACGGTGCACGACCTGATCTACTACAAGCACCCCACACCACCCCGCAATCTTCCTGCGCCGGTTCGCTTGATGTGGCGCGTGTACCACTTGACCTGGGCTTTCCAGAGGGCGCTTCTCAACAGGGCCGATAGCCACGTCACAGATTCCAAGACAACCCGTGATCAGATGGTTGAGCACAAACTCACTCGCAACCCGATCACTGTCGTGACACTGGGCACCGATAGCCCCGAAAAGTACGAACCCCGCGCCGCACCGACGACGCGAGAGCTTGTCTATATGGGTTCGTATATGCCATATAAGAACGTCGGCCTCATTGCACAGGCACTCAACGATCTGCCGGGCTACTCCTTGCATTTGATGAGCCGTGTGGATGACGCGACGAGAGCCGAGCTCACAAGCATTGCGCCTGCGGGCAGTCTCATTTTCCATGACGGAGCAAGCGACGAGGTTTACGCCGAGACACTCTCGCGGGCAACCGCTCTGGTCACGGCATCCCGTGATGAAGGTTTTGGTCTGCCTCAGGTCGAAGCTATGGTTCTCGGAACTCCCGTGCTCGTCAGCGACACTGAGATATTTCGCGAAATCTCCGGCCCCGCAGGCGGTTTCTTTAGTCCGGATAAGGCCTCCGAGCTAGTCCGAGAAGTCAAGGCGCTCGAAGACCCGGCAACTTGGCAGGCCCGCTCTACTGCGGCTCGAGCGCGCTCTGCTGAGTTCACGTGGCAAAAAGGGGCCGCTTCGCTCTACGACGCTCTTCATAGAGCGGTTGTCGCGCATCAGGCCAAGAAGAAGCGCTAGCGTTCCCTACCCGTCTCGTTCACGTCGGGCGAGTGCATTTTGCGCCTCGAAGTCTTCGCCGCCCTGAAGCTCGGATTGCTCCTCGATAGGGTCATCAAAATCGACAAGAGTAAGAGTTCCTTCATCGTGGCGAAAACTGTGGACTGAACCATTGCGGATCCGCCCAAAGGGCTGTTCTGGGGCGACCGCCGCGAGAACTGTGGCTATGACACCGCCATGGGCGACCACGATGATGGACTCGCCGTGATGTTCTTCGGCAAGACGCACGAGGGCAGGCACGACGCGCTGGGCAACGGCCTCTCGCGGTTCACGCCCGGGAACGTTCACGTCGGCAGGGTAAAGCGCATCGATCTCTTCATCGGTACAGCCCTCCGCAGCGCCGTAGTTACGTTCGACAATCGCCGGCACAGGCAGCGGCGCGGGCAAACCCACCATGTCGGCGATGATCTCTGCTGTCTCCATTGCGCGGGAAAGCGGGCTGGCGAAGATGCCGCTCCAGCGACGACGAGCCAGAAGTGAACCTGTTGCGCGCGCCTGAGCGCGGCCCGTCTCGTTGAGCGGAATGTCGGTGCTGCCTTGGATTCGTCGTTCACGGTTCCAGTCAGTCTCTCCGTGGCGCACAAGATAGATATACACAACGCTCCGTTCAGGGCATGGAAACAGTCTCGGCAGGTGTGCGACAAGAACTGTTATGCAGCGAGTCGCTTCACAAGTTCGCTGAGAACCGCGGAAGCGCCGCCATCAATCTTAACGTTTGCCCGTCGATCTGCTTTCGTGGTTCCCCGATTGATGATCACGAGAGGAATCTGTTTGCGCATCGCTCTCTCGACAAGGCGGATGCCTGAGTTCACCACGAGCGAAGAGCCTGCGACGATCATGGCTTCCGATTGATCCACGAGTGCGGCACCAAGTTGAAACTTTCTAGTTGGTACGAACTCACCAAAGAACACGACATCCGGCTTCAAAAGACCGCCACAAACGGTGCAGTCGGGAACGATGAAATCATCGACATTGTGCACATCAGCGTCGCCGTCAGGGTTGAGCGTGTGAGAGTCCGATTCTTCGAGCCAAGGATTCAACTCGGATATCCGCGCGGCTAGGGGAGTGCGAGCAAAATACTGACCGCACGTCAAGCACCGCGCGCGATCGATGCTGCCGTGCACATCAACGACACGCTTCGACCCGGCGCGTAAGTGCAATCCGTCGACGTTTTGCGTGACGATGCCGTTGCTGATGCCGAGACGTTCAAAATCTGCGAGAGCTTCATGTCCACGATTGGGAGCCGAGGCAGCGAACCTCTTCCACCCCAGGTGACTACCCGCCCAATAACGTTGGCGAAACCCGGGCGAACTCTGGAACTGGTCAAATGTCATCGGATTGCGCACTGCGGCACCTTCACCGCGATAATCAGGTATGCCCGAATCGGTGCTGATACCAGCGCCAGTGAGAACGCTAACGAGCTTGCCCTGAAGAAGCTCTGCAGCACGATCAATCTCGTCGCTGGCCGGGAGTGTATTCACTCCCTAAGCGTAAACACTTCGAGCACAACACACGCCATTTCGGATTCACCTGATGGCGAAACCGCACAGTTGGGAACACACCGTGAACGTCATCCGGGTCACCGATCTCTCCGACCCTCGCCTGAGCGACTTTGCTAATCTCACGGATGTTGCCCTCCGTCGCCGCACGGAGCCGGCTGGCGGACTCTACATTGCTGAATCATCCAAAGTGATCGCTCGCGCTCTGCGTGCCGGACATCAGCCCCGCGCGATTCTCGTGCTCGAACAGTGGCTCGACGATGTTGCAGAGCTGCTCGGCGATTCCGACACGCCGGTCTATGTCGGCGAATCTGACCTTCTGGAACAGCTCACGGGATTCAACTTGCACCGCGGTGCGCTGGCCTCCATACATCGACCTGCCCTACCCACCGTTGCCGAGTTGGTGAAGGATGCTCGCCGCATCGTGATTCTCGAAGACATCGTTGATCACACTAACGTCGGCGCCATTTTTCGGTCTGCTGCGGCCCTCGGAGCAGATGCAGTGCTGATCACTCCGCGGTGCGCAGACCCGCTCTATCGACGAAGTGTTCGCGTGAGTATGGGTACCGTCTTGCAAGTTCCGTGGACACGCATCCCCCGCTGGCCGGCCGATGCCGCTGAACTCAAGGATGCCGGCTTTCATCTGGCTGCACTCGCACTCAACGATGATTCTGTTGATCTCGACACTTTTGCCGCCACCGCACCGGAACGTGTGGCGCTCATTTTGGGTACGGAAGGTGACGGCTTGTCTCGCAGCACGATCGATGCCGCCGATACTGTGGTGAAGATCCCCATGATGCATGGGGTCGATTCCCTCAACGTTGCCGCTGCCAGCGCGGTGGGAATGTATATGCTCCGCGCACGCTAGGGCCCGCGCCCACACACCTGTTAGCGTTATGCGGTGCCGCTGACTCAACGCCAAATCTTTCGTCGCCGCCGCATCATCGTTTTCTCTGCTGTGGCCGTCGCGTTCTCGCTGACGTTCTATTTGCCGTTGACGTTGCTCGCTCCTCTTGATGAGGTATCCGCGAGCGTCACGACAATTGATGCGCCGGAGCTCAGCGTTCCGGAGATCACCCTGCCCAATTACGGAGCATCGGCGATCGGAGCACTGGATCGCCCAGGTGTTCTCGCTAGTGCGGGCAGCACCGACCCCTTGCCGATCGCCTCGATCACCAAGGTGATCACTGCGCTGGTAGTGCTGGAGGCGAAACCCTTGTCCGTGAATGAAGCGGGCCCGACAATCACCTTCGGCCAGACAGATATCGACTACTACAATACCCAACAAGCCCAATACGGCCTGGTGTGGCCCGTCTACGACGGTCAGCAGCTTTCTCAACGCGATGTGATGAACGTCGTGCTTCTCGCCTCCGCGAACAACTACGCGCAGTCGCTCGCTCACTGGGCCTACGGCTCGGAAGATGCATTTGTCGCCGCCGCAAGGGCGTGGCTGGCCGACCACGGGCTATCAGGCACAACGCTGACTGAGGCATCCGGAATCCAAGAATCGAATCGAAGCACCGCAGCAGACCTGACGGAACTCGCTCGCCTAGCAATTGAGAACCCGGTCGTCGCGGAAATCGTGTCCACTTCCTCCGTCGAGGTACCCGAACTCGGAACTGTCAGCAATCGCAATCAGTTGCTCGGAATTGATGGTGTTGACGGAATCAAGACAGGAACCCTTGACGACGACTGGGCTTGCCTCCTCTTCGCTGCCGACATCACCATCGGAGGTGAGACCAAGTCATTCATCGGAGTAGTAGTCGGAGGACCTGACCACCCCACGGTTGCGGCCGCCATTCGAGAACTTATCGCAGATGCGACAGCCGGGTATTCCGAGGTAACCCTGGTGAGCGACGGGCAAGTGTTTGCTGAATATGACACGCCGTGGGGCGATGAGGCCTCTGCCGTGTCGCAAACGACGGTGAACGCGGTCGTCTGGGGCGAAGACGAGATCTCTATGACAGTGGATGTCGAGCCTGTCCGCCTTGCAGACGCTGGGCAGCGCACAGGGTCAGTGCAGTTTCAGGTTGGAAACGAATCGTTTGACGTGCCCCTAGTGCTGAGCGATGAGATTGACGACCCAGGTCCCTGGTGGAGACTGACAAACCCAGCCGCAATGTTTTAGTTATCGAATAGACACGGCTCTCACAGGCGGCCGCGATAAGGTGGAGTGTATCTGGAGCACCCGCTCGCTTGTCACATGGCTGAGAAGTCATTCGAAAATGTCTGAGGTCATGTGAGTAGTTCTCTCTCAGCCGATCCCGTACGTGTAATTAAGACTGGACCCCGCGGCGTCGGGAGCCAGATGAGCGACTTCGCCGCCCTCTTGCGCACTGTGCGCGAGGCCGGACTGCTGCGACGCAGCAAGCGCTTTTACATCACAACTTTTGCCGTCATCACCCTCGCCATGGCTGGCGCTTGGGTCGGCTTCGCGATGCTCGCCGGCACGTGGTACATCCTCCTCATCGCCGCGGCTATGGGGATCATTTTCACGCAGTACGCGTTCTTGACTCATGAGTTGGCTCATCGACAGGTTTTCCAGTCGAGCAAACTCAACGACACTCTCGGTCGACTCATGTCGGACCTCGTCGTGGGAATTAGCTACGCCTGGTGGATGAACAAGCACTCGCGTCACCACGCGAATCCGAACACCGTTGACAAAGATCCCGACATCGAAACCGATTTCATCATTTTCCAGAAGGAAAAGGCTGTCGGTCTCAAGGGAGTAACGAAGTTCATGGCCAACCGCCAGGGCTATCTCTTCTTTCCTGCACTGTTGCTCGAGGGCTTCAACCTTCATTCTCATGCTTTCCAAGAAGTATTCAACTTCAAAAAGAAGGTCGACAAGCGCTGGGTCGAGATCACTCTGCTGCTCGTGCGCAACATCGGTTACCTCGCGATCGTGTTCAGCTTCCTGCCCCTGGGGATGGCTTTCGCGTTCCTCGGAGTCCAGATGGGAATTTTCGGTCTCTACATGGGCGCTTCGTTCGCGCCTAACCACAAGGGGATGCCGATCCTGCCCAAGGGCTCCAAGGTCGACTTCTTGCGTCGTCAGGTGCTCACGAGCCGCAACATTCGTAGTGGACACTTCATGAATCACTTCATGGGTGGCCTCAACTACCAGATCGAGCACCACTTGTTCCCCACGATGCCACGGCCACACTTGCGTCGTGCGCAAGAGATCGTGAAAGAGTACTGCAAGACGAAGGAAATTAAGTACACCGAAGTCGGGCTCTTCACCTCTTACGGCATCGTGATTCGCCACCTCAACGAGGTTGGCCTCAGCGCCGACGGCGACCCGTTCAACTGCCCAGCAGCAGGACGAACCGGTTACAGCGGCTAATTGCCGCTCGTCTCAGCACGAAGAGAGGCCCTCACCTTCCGGTGAGGGCCTCTCTTGGCGTCTCCCGGTGGGAAGGCGTCACGACGAGGGCTGCCGCCCGGCGCTCGGCCTCTAGTAGCCCGGGCGCTTTGCGGTGATGTTGTCGCCGGAAGACTGGTGACGCACGCGACGCAGAACCCAGGGGACAAGGTGCTCGCGGGCCCAGCCGATGTCCTCTACGCGCGCTTGACGCCACGGGCGAGGCGGTAGTGGCTCCGGACGAAATGGCTCAAGGTCGTTCTCAACGTTGAGTGACGCCAGCACCATGCGAGCGACGGTGTGGTGGCCGACAGCGGAGAAATGCAGGCGATCCGGTGCCCACATTCGCGAATCGCTCAGTTCCCGCAAGGACCACATGTCAGCGACAATCGCGTCATGACGTTGCGCTACGGCACGAATATTCTCGTTATAGATGGCAACTTTGCCACGCATCCGATTGAGCACGGGCGTCATCCCAATGTCTGGACCCGTAAAGAGAACAACTGTCGCACCATCACGGCGAAGCTCTCTCACGAGGGAATCAACGCGTGCAGCCACTTCGTCCGCATCAGAGCCAGGGCGGATGATGTCGTTGCCGCCAGCTGAGACGCTGATGAGGTCTGGCTTGAGCTCGAGAGCCGGTTCCAGTTGTTCGCTGGCGATCTGATTAAGGAGGCGCCCGCGAATAGCAAGGTTCGCGTAGGCGAAGTCAGCTTTGTGCGATCCCAGCACTTCGGCGACACGGTCAGCCCAGCCACGATTGCCGCCGGGGGAGGCTGGTTCGGGATCACCGATGCCCTCCGTAAAAGAGTCGCCGATAGCGACATATCTGCTCCACGGGTGTTGTTGTTGCATCTCTCTACCTTCTCCCACATTCCCTCTGTGCGCTACCCGAGTGATTCCTGTGAGCCAACTGAATTGCTTTGACCCTCATACGGGTTACGTGGTTAAGTCTTCTGTGTTGGTTTTCACATTGAAAACTACTTAACCACCGTTTGGAGAACACACAATGGGAATCATCGGTTGGATCGTTCTGGGACTGATTGCTGGAGCTATCGCAAAGGCAATTCTGCCCGGACGCCAAGGCGGCGGTTGGCTCGCAACACTCCTGCTCGGTGTAGTGGGAGCACTCGTCGGAGGATTCGTGGGAGGCGCTATCTTTGGTGTCGGCCTCGAGGACTTCTTCTCGATCGAGACGTGGCTCGTAGCCATTGCTGGCTCAGTGCTCGTGCTCTTCCTCTATGGACTGATCACGCGCGGCTCACGTCGCTAGACACTCTTTGAAATGGGGCGGTGCACTTCGGTGCACCGCCCTTTTTGCCGTTACATGCCCCAACAGGCCCGCGAACGATTCGCATTACTCGGTTCGATCGTCAGAGGCACCTGAGACAATGAAGCCATGGGTAAGCAAGACGGTCGCACGCGACATGTGACCGAGCCAGGTGTGGATGACCGCAGCGCAACGATTCTCCACGTGGATATGGACGCGTTCTTCGCCTCGGTCGAACTTCTCGATCATCCAGAACTTGTCGGCAAACCAGTCATCGTCGGACACAATTCGGTTCGCTCAGTCGTCACCGCAGCCACGTATGAAGCACGCAAATTTGGGGTCAACTCGGCCATGCCGATGGCCCTCGCGTTGCGTCGCTGCCCTCACGCTGTCGTCTTAGAACCTCACTTCGAGCGGTACCAGCACTTTTCCTCAGTGGTCTTTGATATCTGCGACCAACTTACGCCCAAGGTCGAACGGCTCGGCATCGATGAGGCTTTTCTGGATGTCACTGGCGCGCGCACGATTTACGGTTCGCCCATGCAGGTTGCGGCGCTCCTGCGCGAGCGCGTGTTTGAAGAAACCGGATTGATTTGCTCCGTGGGAGCAGCAGCCTCAAAGTACGTTGCCAAGGTCGCGTCCGGACTCTCAAAGCCAGATGGGCTCCTCGTAATTCCTGCCGAGAAGACAGTTGAATTCTTGCATCCGCTCCCCATCTCGGCGCTGTGGGGAGTCGGAGCCAAGACGGCTGAGGCTTTGCAGCAGCGCGGATTCACCACGATCGCGCACGTTGCCCACGCCGATCGAGACACGCTCACACGTGCGGTGGGGGAGGCCGGGGCCGTAAAGCTGCACAATCTCGCGTGGGGCAACGATCCGCGACCCGTCGTCGAACGAGCGGCAGAGAAGAGCGTCGGCCATGAAACGACATTCGAATACAACGTGGTTGATTCCAACGAGGTTCGCAGAGAGCTCTTGCGCCTCTCCGGTAAGGTCGCGGCTCGTCTCAGGGCAGGCGGTGTCGAAGCGCGCACCGTAGTCCTCAAACTTCGTTTTGAAGACTTCAGCACGATCACCCGCTCGCGAAAGCTTTCTGATCCCACAGATCTCGGTCGCACACTCTACGAAACCGTGCGAGACATCTATGCTGATTTTGCTCCCGAAGGGCGCCCGGTTCGTCTCGTGGGAGTTCGCGGTGAGCAACTTGTCGAGCCTGGGGGAGGTCAGTTGAGCCTGTGGGACACGACCGACGGCTGGCGCGATGCCGAAGAGGCCATGGAGGCAGCATCCGCTCGGTTCGGCACCGGCGCCATCGGCCCCGCCCGTTTGCTCGGCACGCAACGCCTAGAGCGGCCGCGACTCGGGCAACGAGACTAATTCTCTTCTCACGTCCACTCGTGCTTTCTCAGTCGGGTCATCGAAATACGGCCAGCACGAACCTGGTTGTCAGCAGCGAACGGTAAAGTCTTATCAAGTGAGCACTCCATTGCCTGGCCCCACCGTGGGCACCTTCGCGGCGGAACACCTCTCACCGTCGTACCCAGAACGCGCTGCCCGCGGTACTGCCTCAAAATTGCGTGCTTGGCAGGCAGAGGCCCTTGATCTCTACTTCGAAAAAGAACCTCGCGACTTCCTCGCCGCCGCGACGCCGGGCGCTGGAAAAACCACGTTCGCCCTTCGTCTCGCTGTTGAACTTATCGCCCGACGCGAAATAGACCGTGTCACCGTGGTTGCACCGACTGATCACCTCAAACGCCAGTGGGCGGATGCCGCCAACCGAGTAGGGCTTCGACTCAACCCCTCGTTCTCCAACGGTGACGCGTGGGGAGGTCGCCGCTTTCACGGGGTTGCTGTTACCTACGCTCAAGTCGCGATGAAGGCGTCTCTTCACCAAGAGATCACCGATTCCTCACGCACCCTCGTCATTCTCGATGAGGTTCACCACGGTGGAGATGCCCTCAGCTGGGGTGACGCAATCCACACCGCTTTCGGTCGTGCGACTCGCAGGCTTTCCCTCACTGGAACACCTTTCCGCAGCGATACAGCACCCATCCCCTTCGTGACTTACGCGCCCAACCATGAGGGCATCCGCACGTCTGTTACTGACTACAGCTACGGTTACGGTCGTGCACTCGAAGACGGCGTTGTTCGCCCCGTTATTTTTATGGCGTACGCCGGCAAGATGCGTTGGCGAACACGCATGGGTGACGAAATGGAAGCCCGCCTTGGCGAAGGCGACACGAAAGATGTGACTGCTCAGGCCTGGCGCACCGCTCTCGACCCGAAGGGCGAATGGATGCCCGCGGTGCTGCGCGCAGCCGATCGCCGTCTCAGCGAAGTGCGGCACTCAGTTCCGGATGCCGGAGGACTTGTCATTGCGACAGACCAACTCGCAGCACGCGCTTACGCCAAGCTGATCAAGGACATCACGGGGGAGTCCGCGACAATCGTTCTCTCCGATGAGAAGGAGTCATCGTCCCGCATCGAGTCTTTCGCTGAGAGCGATAGTCGGTGGATGGTCGCTGTCCGCATGGTGTCAGAGGGTGTCGACGTTCCCCGCCTCGCTGTTGGCGTATACGCGACCTCGGCTTCCACCCCGTTGTATTTTGCACAGGCAGTTGGCCGTTTTGTGCGTACGCGTCGTCGCGGAGAGACAGCATCGATTTTCTTGCCCAGTGTTCCGAATCTTATGAATTTGGCAGGCAAGCTCGAGAAGGAACGTGATCACGCTCTCGATCGCAAAGAGACGGGCGACGAACTACTCGATGACAACCTGCTCGATGCCGAGAATCGCGAAGAGAAAACAAGCGATGAGCTTGCCGACGAGTTTACGTGGGAAGCACTCGAATCTGACGCGAACTTTGACCGGGTGCTCTTTGACGGTGCAGAATTTGGTTTTGCGGCCGAACCTGGCAGTGATGAAGAGCTCGATTTCATTGGTCTTCCGGGAATCCTCGAACCTGAGCAAGTGCGTGAGTTGCTAATGCAACGCCAGAAACGTCAGTCGAAACGTGCCGAGAGCCGCCCGAAAGCGGAACAGCCGGCTCCGCTGTATCGAACGCTTAAAGAGCAGCGAACGCTACTGAACAACCTCGTGGGCCGTAGAGCGAAGCTTTCCAATGAACCGCACGGATTGATCCACGCCGAGCTCCGACGCGTCTGTGGCGGTCCTGCGGTCGCTCAAGCCACCGTAACGCAGTTGCAGACGCGCATCGATTACCTCCGCAAGGGCTTCCACTCATAAAGCACGGCGAGAGTCTGCCCCGCGAGAAACCGGGGCATTGGTAAGAGCGCAAATGGTGAGAAGTGCCGACGATTATAAGAGCTCTTAACAAGAAAACGCCCCCGGTATAGGACCGGGGGCGTTCTCATTACTGAACTATCAAGATCAGAGGGGGCGGATGTTCTCCGCCTGGGGACCCTTGGGTCCCTGTGTGATGTCAAACTCAACCTTTTGGTTCTCGTCGAGCGACTTGTAGCCATTTGTTGCGATGGCCGAATAGTGGGCGAACACGTCAGGACTTCCATCCTCGGGGGCGATGAATCCAAAGCCCTTCTCTGCGTTGAACCACTTGACGGTACCTAGTGCCATTTAAAACTCCTCCAGGAGCGTTCTTCAGGCCCCGACAGTCGAGGCCGCATTCATGCCTTGTCTAGAACATGAACGATGGCCTAAGGCTATATCAGTAAAGGGCTGCATGTGTCATGTATTTCGAAAAAGTCACATAACGGTAATGAAATGGTCACTAATGAAAGTCGCGAGACTGAGTGCGGGGCAGCCCCGAAAGTGGCTCGAAGAGATCTGCGACCACATTAATGACACCCTCGTCAGACCTTTCTAAGACGCCCCGAACGATGAGAGCTGCGCTGTCGCGAGCGACTCGACGATAGCGCCCCCAGACCCCGACACTGCAAATAACATTGATCAGCCCTGTCTCATCCTCGATGTTCATAAAAGTGATCCCGCTTGCGGTCGCCGGACGTTGGCGGTGTGTCACAACGCCTGCGATAGTGATGCGACGCCCCGATTCTGCAGCCATCAGGTCCTGAGCGCTCAGTATTCCGTTCCGGGCAAGCGCCGGCCGCAAGTGTGCAACCGGGTGGCTCGTGGGCGAAATTCCTGTCGACCAAAGGTCGGCCATGAGGTCATCGACCGGAGAAGCTAATGAAAAGAGCGGAGGCTGAACGGCAATCACGCTGTTCGGGAGAAACTCTTCACGGTCCTGGGCTGCTGAGCCCGCATTCCACATTGCCTCGCGTCTAGTCAGCTCGAGACTTTCAAAAGCTCCTGCCGCCGCCAAAGCTTCCAACTGTTTCGTTGTGAGCCCAACGCGGCGCACTACATCGTTCATCGACGTGAACTCGCCTGCTTCGCGGGCGGCGACAATTTTCTCCGCCACCGGCGTGCCGATGCCCTTCACTTCGTCAAAACCAAGCCGCACCGCAAAAGAACCGTCACGGCGGTGTTCATCAGTATCAAAGTGAGCCGAACGGTCAAATGGCCCTATCGGAGGTTGCTCGGATGAGAGACAGCGATCGCTGCCCGTCGCCTTCACCTGATCGGTCCGCGGTTCGAGTACTGCAAAAACCCCAGAGCGCTGGATGTCAGGGCCGTGCACGACCACACCGTGACGTCGCGCATCCGCCACTAACGACTGCGGGGAATAAAAGCCCATAGGTTGAGCCCGCAGCAATGCTGCCAAGAACGCCGCTGGATAGTGCAGTCGCACCCAGGCGCTGGAATACACAAGCAAACCGAAGCTCAGAGCATGGCTCTCTGCAAAACCGAACCCGGCGAACGCTTGAATGCTCTCGTAGATGCGGTCGGCATCCGCCCCCTCAATACCGTTGCTCGCCATTCCGGCATAAAGCTTGGTACGCAACTTGTCGATACGCTCGATGCCACGTTTGGAACCCATTGCGCGACGCAGCAAGTCGGCATCATCGGCCGAGCAGCCGCCAACCGCCACCGCAATTTGCATCAGTTGCTCTTGAAATATCGGAACGCCGAGCGTTCGTTCGAGAGGCTCGACAAGATTGGGGTGCAAATAGGTGATCGGCTCAGCGCCCATCTTGCGACGAACATAAGGATGCACGGCACCACCTTGAATGGGGCCGGGGCGCACGAGCGCGATTTCGACGACGAGATGATAAAACTCACGCGGCTGAAGGCGCGGTAAAAGTCCCATCTGAGCACGGCTTTCGACCTGAAAGACCCCGATGGCATCCGCGCGACAAAGTTGGTCGTAAACCCCCTGCTCTTCTGCCGGAATCGTGGCGAGGTCCCAGCGCTCTCCGAGTGCGTCATCAACAAGGTCGAAGCTGTATTGCATCGCGGAGAGGATGCCGAGCCCCAGAAGGTCGAACTTGACGAGTCCCATCCACGCGCAGTCATCTTTATCCCACTGAACCACCGTGCGTTTCTCTTTACGCGCGTGCTCAATTGGGACCACTTCGCCGACAGGGCGTTGTGTCAACACCATGCCTCCCGAATGGATTCCGAGATGCCGGGGAAACTTCATGACCTGCTGCGCGAGGTCTAACACCGAATCGGGAATGTCGTGATCGATCCCAGACACGTCGGATCCCCAGCGTTCCATCTGCTTCGACCATGCATCCTGCTGGCCTGGACTATGACCGAGCGCTTTTGCCATATCGCGCACGGCAAAGCGAGGACGATACTGAATAACGTTGGCAACTTGAGCCGCATTTTCGCGACCATAGCGTTCGAAGACGTACTGGATGACCTCTTCGCGACGTTCGGAGTCGAAGTCGACATCGATGTCTGGTTCTTCTTCTCGCATCGCGGAAATAAAGCGCTCGAAAGGAAGCTTGTAGCGGATGGGGTCGACCGCGGTGATTTTGAGGAGATAACAGACAACAGAACTTGCTGCAGAGCCACGACCTTGGCACAGAATTCCTTGCCCCCGAGCAAAAGCCACGATGTCATGAACGATCAGGAAATACCCTGCGAAACTCTTTTCTTCGATTACATCGAGTTCTCGTTGGATACGGGCACGGTTTTCTTCAGACAGATCAATAGAACGATCTTTAACACCCGCCCACGTCAACTCGCGCAGCCAGCTTGCCGGAGTGTGCCCCTCGGGAACATCTTGATCGGGTAGCGCTGGTTTGGCTTGCCTCAACTCGAAAGCAGCGTCCTCTGCGATCTGCACAGTTGTCTCGACGGCTCCCGGATAGTGCGCGAAACGTGCCGTCATTTCCGCCCCCGATCTCAAATGGGCGGTACCGGCGGCGGGAAGCCAGCCATCCATTTCGTCGAGACTGCGTCGCGCTCGCACCGCCGAGATCGCGGAATGCAAGTGATGCTGGCGAGGAGTGGCATAGTGCGCATTCGACGTAGCAACAACTCGCAAGCCACGCTCAACGGCAAGACCATACAGAGCGTCGTTGTAGGCAGAGTCAAGGGGATACCCATGGTCAAAGAGCTCAACCACGACCGAATCACGCCCAAAAAGCGTGCAGAGGCTATCGAGCTCTCTTCCTGCCGCCAGCATCGAGTCCGCGGTGGGAGCGCTCGTTCCTTGCGCACCGCTCAGGGCTCGACGCACGCCACCCTTGCGACATCCGGTAAGAATGAACCAGTGGCCAGACGCCAGCTCAGCCAGTTCGTCGAGGTCGTAACGTGGCCGGCCTTTCTCTCCGCCGGCGAGCTGGGCTCGAGTGATGGCCAAAGCAAGCCGGTGATACCCCTCTTCTTTGCGCGCCAGAACAAGCAGATGATCGCCTTCAGGGTCTGCGATGCCGTTTTGCGGGCCACGGAGACCTAAAGAAAGTTCAGCCCCGAATAGGGTGCGGAGCCCCAATTCGGATGCTGCCTCTGCCATGCGGACAATTCCGTACAGCCCATCGTGGTCAGTGAGAGCTAGTGCACTGAGCCCCAACCGAGATGCTTCTTCTGCGAGTTTCTCGGGCATGCTGGCGCCGTCGAGAAAGCTGAAACTCGAATGTGCATGCAGCTCTGCATAGGGCACGGTGTCAACGGCGGAGTCGAACGCGGCATCCGCACGATCAGGAGGGCTTGCGGGAGCAATGTACGGGGCCCGTTTGCTCGACACGAGCGACATTGCACGACCATCGCTAGCTTCACCGATCGGAGTGACCGTGCCGAAGCCGGAAAGCGTGCGCTCTAGCTGTTTCCAGGGAATCGGGGGGTTGCTCCACGCCATTAGTCGTACCTCGCTTCAGCCCACCAACCACCGTCATCAAGTACGAGAAGCCACGCACACCCGGTGTCATCAACAGCTTGAAACCGCCATGAACGACCGGGGGATTCAGGTTCCCACCACCGTTCTGCCAACGGCCACGGGCCTGCCCAGGCCGTGAGACTGCGGGAGCGGGAATCGCTCGTCGACAATCGGGTGGGTGGCGCGAGAAGCAGACCGCGCTCATCCACCGATACCGCAGTGCCATCGGCGGCAAAAACGTGCACGGGGTGACGGTGTGAGAATACTGTTCCCGGTAAAGGGTCGGGAAGCGCGCCCGGCCAAGGTCGCTGTGCCGAACGCACGGCGACACTGCGATCGCCCCATGCCGTGAGACGTTGTCGCGACTGCAAAGTGCGCCCACCCTCAATCGTGGGCACGAGAACCCCACCGTGACCGAGCATGCTCTGCACTCGAGAGAGACCGTGATGGATGCGGGGCTCCAGCCCTGAACCCCACAGTCCTGTCTCGTGGTGACCAATTTGATCCACCGTTTCGGGCGCAATGCGTACTCTGCTAATGCCCGCGCTCAACCCAGCCGCGATCACGTTAGAGCCTTGAATTTGCCACCGCACACGGTCAACAACATCGCTGGCACTGAATGACCGAGGATGTAACCACACCCGTTCAGCAACCTCACCCGATTCGGAATCCAGCTCGACCCGAATTGCTGTTGCAACCAAGTGTGCTCTCACCAAAGCATCCACAAAGTCGCCAGCTCGGCTGCGAACCGCAAAAGCAACTTGATCAACACGGTCGAGTGCTGGCTCGAAATCGACCACAACATCAAGGTCGATCGGGGGAGTGCGGGCAATAAACGCTTGTGGATCACGACCGCTAGCGAGAGCGTGCAAACGCGCCCCGACCTCGCCAAAACGAATACGGACATCGGTGCTATCGAGTTGAGCAAACTCACCGAGCGTTGAAACGCCGAGCTTGAGCAGCAGCGTGACGATCTGAGGCTCTTCGAGTGCCGCCAGCGGGAGCGGTGCCAAAAACGACGCAGAATCACCAGCAGGAACCACGCGCACGGAGGAGGGACGAGAACGCGAGGCTGTCGGAAGAGTGCTGCGAGCAGCATGAACAGCAGTGAAGAGAGCATCAGCAACTCCCGCTCGAGCGTCAGATGCTGCAATCTCATTCACTCGAGCAATCACCGTCAACGCAGCAGCCTTTTCTCCGCCGTAATACTGCGCAGCACCACGAACTTGCACAGCACACATACCAGGGCGCAATGCTTGAACCCCAGGGATGAGTTGTTCTACCGCAGTCAAGACTGGCTCAAACGCTCGACTATCGAGAGCAGGGTCGTAAGGTCGATCAATGATGCCCGGAAAGCGAGATTGGGCCTCTCTCAACCGGAGCCCCCTCGTCACGCCTTCGGCGCGGGCTGATGCCGCTGCAGCAAAGACGAGACCCTTCTCTACGAGAACGAGCGGCGCATCCGCCGGCAGTTTTTCGTGCTGCCGAGCAGCAACGATGGGCCAGTCAGGAGCCCACAGCACGAGGACTCGCGGTATGAAATCTTTGCGTGACGAGACCGCGCTCACGTTGATGCCGCCCTCACGCCGACACCTGCTGGGGAACAGCCCGCAGCTGCGGGGGATCTGATTCAACTGCACTGTATGCACGAACTGCTTGCGAAGCATCCGGCAGCCACAGTCGAGCGCTGCGGGGACGACCAGTATTCTTGCTCGTTACCGTGATTGTGACTTCGCGTGCGGCCAAATGACCATGCCCGTCAGCGATACCGTGCCACTGACTCTTGCCCAGTGACATCATTGCTTCGCTCTGCGGCCACGAGCCAACCATGAGCAGAGTCGACTTGCGTTGTCGGAGTCGCGAAGCGAGTCTGGCGACCGCAGAATCGGATGCACGTGTAGGAGGCCTCGCCACCACAACATCGACCACATCAGCTATGGCTGCGGTGACCGCCAGCCACTGTTCCCCTGGATGCGGCACCAGTATAAGTCGTTCAAGATCGACTCCAAAGCGCTCGGCCGCTTCGATGCCGAATTCGGGCACTCCCACAACAGCGCACCATGATCCGGCGGCAGAGGGAGCCGCTAAGAGAGTCATAAGAAGCATCGCTGAACTGTCCACCGAATAAACGCTGCCCTGTTGCAAGCCACCGCCAGGCAGCAGAGAGGCAATAGCCGGATGAGTAGGAATGAGCCGTGAACTCAGCGTGCGGGACTGCATCGTGCTGATGCGTGCCTGTAATTCAGCAACGCGTTCGGCCGCTGTCACAACACTGCCTGATGCGCTGTCGCGCTCAGCCGAAAGATCTTCAGCGGTTGCTGAAGCGGCAGAAACGGATACAGGGGACACCTGTTCATATTCGAACATATGTTCGAGTCTGTCAATTGCGTACGACATCGACCGGCGTGTCTTTCAGATGTCGGCCGTATCGCCTAGTTTTAGCTCGTGAGTTGTATCGAAGCAGTAGACCTCAAGAAGACATACACGCCCAAAGGGGCTGCCCCGGTACACGCCCTTGATGGGCTCAATTTAGAGGTTCCCCAAGGCACAGTGACGGCGCTTCTTGGCCCGAACGGTGCAGGCAAGACCACCACCGTCAAGGTGCTCACGACGCTCATCAGCCCCGATTCGGGCACGGCAACGATTAACGGCGTCGATGTCATCGCATCACCCGAACGTATTCGCCCCATGATCGGCGTCTCAGGGCAGTATGCGGCCGTCGATGAAAACCTCACAGGTTTCGAGAATCTCGACATGGTCGGACGCCTTTACCATCTCGGCGCCAAGCAATCTCGCGAGCGAGCGCGTGAACTCATCACCCTTTTCGACCTCACCGAAGCCCAAAACCGGCCCGTCAAAGGATTCTCTGGCGGCATGCGCCGACGCATCGACCTCGCCGGCGCTCTAGTGATGCGCCCACCGGTGCTCTTTCTCGATGAACCAACCACAGGGCTTGACCCGCGCAGCCGCATCGGCATGTGGGATGTCATCACAACACTCGTGGGGGAGGGTACAACAGTGCTCTTGACTACCCAGTACCTTGAAGAGGCCGACCAACTCGCCGACAGCATCTCGGTGATTGACGATGGAAAAGTTATCGCCCAAGGCACCTCAGACGAGCTGAAAGCCTCCATAGGGGGACAACGCGTCGAGCTCAGCTTGGTGTCGCAGGAGGATTCCCCCGCCGCCCGTGAGATCCTCACCCGTTTCGGCAGCACGGAACCGGTCGAGAGCCTCGACGGTCGCGGCTACACCGTCAACGCGGAAGATGCCCCCGCTGCACTGCAGCTCATTCTCACCGAGTTCGCCAGCCGCGGCATCCAGCTCTACGACGCAGGAATGCGTCGCCCCACCCTCGACGATGTGTTCTTGACGCTCACCGGCCACACGGCAAGCACCGACGATTCCGAGACTGACACGACTGATACAGCACCAGCACAGAAGGCACAAAAATGACCGCCAGCACCCCTACGAAGACACCTCGTGCCGCTGCACCTTCGCCAGTAACGAACTGGCTCAACGACGGTTGGATCACGACCCGCCGCAACCTCATCAAGATCAAACGTGTACCTGACATCTTGGTCTTCACAACGCTGCAGCCCATCATGTTTGTGCTGCTCTTTACCTACGTGTACGCCGGCGTCATCGACATCCCCGGTAGCACCTACACCGAATTCATCATGGCTGGCATTTTTGCCCAGACTGTTGTTTTTGGCTCCACTTATTCAGGTTCGGCAATGGCTCAAGACCTCAAAGACGGCATTATCGATCGCTTCCGCACCCTGCCCATGAGTCCCTCCGCGGTTCTCGTTGGCCGCACGAACGGTGACCTTCTCATCAACTCGATTTCGATGATCGTGATGATGGCAACGGGCCTGATAGTAGGGTGGCGCATCAACTCAAGCCCGCTAGAGGCGCTTGCCGCGATCGCCCTTCTCCTTTTCTTTGCCTACGCCCTCTCGTGGGTAATGGCGTTCATTGGCATGAGTGTCCGCAGCCCTGAAGTCATCAACAATGTTTCATTCCTTGTTCTCTTCCCTCTGACTTTCATCTCGAACGCTTTCGTTCCTGCAGAGACACTTCCCACACCGCTTCGAGTTTTCGCCGAATTGAACCCGGTATCTGCTCTTGTGCAGGCTGCTCGAGAACTCTTTGGAAATACGCCGGTGGGGTCAGCCCAGTCAGACGTCTGGTCTCAGCAGCACCCAGTTCTCACGGTACTCATTGGCATCGTCGTCATGCTGGCGATTTTCGTTCCGCTTTCAGTGCGTAAATTCGCCAGCATCAGCACTCGCTAGCACAACGATGGAAGGCAATTGAGGCGCATCCGAAAAGTGATGGTTTCAGTTCTCGCTATAGGAAGCCCGCTTTTTCGGTGCTAATCTTCGCGTAATTGCAGCTACCGGTAGCGCCCGACGAAATATGTTGAGGCCCACCCTTCTCAACATGCGCCGCAGCCACCCGAAACGGAGTTCGCGAAATGTTGGCCACCCTAGAGCACGTCGTGATGAAGATTTTTATGTTCACGTGGGTACGCACATCGTCCAATTCCTGGCGCGGCTACCCCCACCCCAAGGGTGATGCTGTCGTGCGCTCGGAGGGGCCCAACCCCTGCAAAGTCGTTCTCTGCGGATCAGGAATCGTGATTGGCTACGGCGTCACCTCGCACGAACTTGCACTGGGAGGCTCACTCGCTCACTCGCTCACGGCATTAACTCAGCGAGGAACTGACGTCACTGTTGTCACCGCCCCGGGCCTCACAGCTCGAAATGCACAATCCCGACTGACGACGCAGCTACTGAGCGACACCGACATTGTTATCCTCTCATTCGGCACTTTCGAGATACTTACACTGATGCCTTCGCGGTCGTGGGGAGCACAGCTTGACGCTCTCGTGACGGGCATAATCGCGCGGTCTTCCCCTCACACTCAAATATTTTTGGTCGACTGCAACACCCCCAAAATGTCGACTTTCGTCGCCGCTTACAAACAACGAATTGCTCGCGTAGCCGCTGATTTCAACAACCAAATACGGTCGATCGCACACACGAAGGAGAGAGTACATCGCGTTGAATTTCGGCCCGCTGCTGAAGATGCAGAAAACATCGAGGGGCGGTCACGCTATCAGGAGTGGGCTGCCAGTCTGATCCCTGAGATTGTTGCTCAGCTACCACGCGATTAAACCCGGGTAGTAATAGCGATTTCAGCCCTTACGGCGCTTGTTGCGGCTGCGCTGAGGCTTAGCCGTGCGTCGCGGAGCAACCTTTGCGCCCGACGCCCGCGCGCCCGCACCGCGATTCGCCGTCTTTTTTGCGCCGGATGCGCCCGCCGAGCGTTTCGATGTGTCAGTTCCTTCGGCTTCGACAGCCCCAGCGGTGCCTCGAGAACTTCTCGCGGTACGCCCGCGCACGATTCCGATGAACTCTTCAACGAGCGGATCAACAGATCCGTCGCGCCACGCCACCGCGACTTGCCATTCGGGGCCTTCAATAATCAGTCGCGGCACCACGTCTTTTCGCATGAGTGCGCGTGCGACCGCTTGAGGCATCACGGCGATACCGATATTTGCGGCCACTGATTCGACCGCTGCACGCCATTCCTCATCGACCAGCAGCCCGGAGCGCACCTCAGCAATGCTGAGTTCGTCGCGCTCAGCCAGAGGATGCTCTTTGGGGATGACGGCAACGGCTCGCTCGGTATAGAGAGGTATTGCGGCGAGCGGACGATCGCTTTCCAACGCCCGGTCGATGGGCAGTCGAACAAGTGCCACATCGGCGGTGCCTGCCGCGAGCATTGCCAGCGCTTCATCTTGCTCGCTCGGTACGAGTTCAAGGGGAGTCTCGGGAAGCCGCTCTCGCCAGACGCGCGACCACTTGCCGGGCGTCGCCCCCAGGACAAAAGCGACGGTGAATGATGATGGCATGTGTTCAGGTTAGTCTTGGGGTGTGCCAGTCCAGACCATGAAACCCGCAACAGTCGCCAAGAAGCTCGGGATTTATCTCCCTTCAGCTCCGGAAGAGTTCCGTGATTCAGAAATCAGCCGCCAAGAATTTGCCGAACTTCTTGCGTCACCTCCCGAGTGGCTCACGAAGTTGCGCGCTGAAGGACCGCATCCCCGGCTTGTCGTTGCTCAGAAGCTCGGCATTTCAGCATCGGGCCTAGCGCGCGCGGGGGCCCCCGACGTTATGACAACGGCGGAGATCAAAGCGCTTCTCGTGGAGATGCCAGAATGGCTAGTAGTGGAGCGCTCCGTTCACGCGGCAGTGAACGAGGAGAACGCACGCATCAAGACAGAGCGTGCTGCGAAAGCCGCGCGCAAATAATTTTAGCTTTCCTCATGCTCTCTAGTATTGAAAAGTATTCAGCTCTATACTAAGCAGCTTAGAGCGACCGTGTCTGGCCACTCGGGCAGGAACACTATTGTTTCGCAGCTTCGCCACGCTATTAGTGTGGCCAATAGTCACACTCTGGCTTGCGCTGTATCCCCAACGGTGGCGCCATGTCGTCGTGCCCAGTGATGATGCTCGCGCAGAAGCCATCGGACCAGATCCGGACAGAGTCCTGCTAATTGGGCCAGGGAAGTCGTCTGGTTTCGGGGTTCACACGCACGAGCTCGGTCTCGGCGGTCACCTCGCGCGCGAATTATCTGCGCTGACCGGACGCGGGTGCAGCGTCGACATCGTTTCTGAACCCACAATGTCTACGATCGACATCGGTGCGGTGATCGAATGGGCGAGTTTGGATCGCTTCGATGCGCTCGTGCTTACCATGGGTGGGGGAGACGTTCTCCGATTCCGTTCACTTTTCAGCTGGCGGCGCGATGTAACTGCCGTGCTCGACAGCATCGCGGCGCATGGATGCGGTGCTCTCCACCCCTTCATCCTGGGCATCGCCCCCGTGGGAGATGTGGTCTCCTTGCCCGCTCCATTGTTGGTGATAGTCAACCGCAATATCGAGCACCTCAACGCCATCAGTGCGCAGTTGTGTTCTGCGCGCGGAAATGCGACTTTTGTACCGGCAACAACCCATGATGGCAGAGCTAGCGTTCGGTTGGAGAGTTCCACCTATGCGCACTGGGCGCACGAACTCGCACCGTTGATCGCGGAGCAGCTCTCCAGCGTCGCACTTGGTTCGCCCCCTCACAGACCCGTCCTGCTTGACTCCAGAGCTTTCGAAAACGCGATTCTGACGATACCCGCAGTGTCGGAATCGTTGACCTCAATTGTCGACTCTGCGAGGGCTCTGTTTGATACTGCTGGAGCCGCTGTCACTTTTCACGACGAGCAAACGCACTGGTTCGCGTCAACATCCCGTTTGGGAGAGATGAGGCGAGAGGACGCCGGCGCCTTCTGCAACAGGGCGTTCACGGCTCCCGGTCTCGTCGTGCTCGAAGATCTCGTGAAGGATGAGCGCTTTGCGGACCATCCGTGGGTGGTTAGCGGACCGCGCATCAGGTTTTATGCGGGGTACTCAATCGCGGCACCCAACGGAGACACTGTGGGCGCGGTCTGCGTGTTCGATACAGCACCGCGACGGTTCGATTTAAGTCACGAAACCCTGCTTCGAGAACTCGCTCGGCGTGCAGAGACGGCGATACACCATCAATAATTGCCGTACCTTGGATACGGAGGTCATTTCTGAACTCCGAGAAAGGACCCCATGTCTGGCACCGAATGCATCCACGGCTTTGAAAACAATCTGTGCGATTCTTGCTTTCCTAAAGCGACCCCCGTCAAGCCTCTAACGCGTGCCAGCGGCCCTTCTCGCGCAAAGCGAGTTCCAGGAACTCCACGCGCGTCCAGCGCCAAAGTTCCGTCGCTCTCTGACCAACGTGTTTATCACTTTACACACATCAGCAATCTGGAGAGCATCCTTCGCGAAGGGCAGCTCGTGGCGGCCGCTTCAATCGAGGACGCGACTTTAGATATCAGTTCACCCCTCACCCGTGAGCTCCGCGCGGCTGCTTCGCTCAGCACTGGAGAGCCCGTCGATCGCTACGTTCCGTTTAGTCTCGTTCCGGAATCCGCGTCGTGGCGCGAGCTTCGCGCAGGAGCAACCGAGCCTCGCTGGTCCGATGCAGCTCGCACTGCGACTCCAACGGATTTCGTGTTTCTCGTCAGCACTGTTCGCGCCCTTGGCGAAGACGCGGTGCTTGCCGATGGCGATGCCGCAGCGGCCTTAACTCGGTTTGCTACTGACGAAACCGCAATCACACGCATGCTGGGCAATCTGCGTGCCGATGAACTCACGGACGATGCTGAAGTTCTCATTCACGGTTCGTTTGCGTTTGACGATGTACAACTTGTGGGAGTCGCAAGCGACAAGGCCCGCGAGCGAGTAAAAGCGCTGCTCGATGCTGCTTCGTTCAAGACCAAGGTGGCGGTCTATCCGCCATGGTTCATTCAGTAACGTTCGCGATACCGTTGGTGCATGACCAACGATTTTGCTCACCACCCCGTTGACCCTGAGTCGGCAGCCGCTCTCGCCGCGACTGGGCTGCGGTACGACCTTGTAGATACGACCGATCGAGCCGCGTTTGAAGCCTGGTTTCAAGCTGATTCTCGGGGCTTTCATGGTTCGGCGCTGTCGAAAGACCAGGTCGATTCGGGCTTTGCTGGAATCACTTATCGTCGCACCGTGGGTGTCTGGGATAAGCGTTTGGCCGCACCTGAAGTTCCCGTTGCCACGACGAGCTCGTGGACAGAGCAGGTGACCGTTCCTGGCGGCAGGAGCATCGATGCATGGGCTATCAGCTCGGTGACAGTGTCGCCGACTCACCGCCGCCGCGGCATCGCTCGTTCGCTTCTGGAGGGAGAGCTCCGCGCTGCTGCCGACATGGGGCTACCCATGGCAACACTTACGGTTTCAGAGTCTACGATTTATGGCCGCTTTGGCTTCGGCCAAGCCGTTTTTGCAGCTGAACTTACGATCGATACAAGCCGGGCAACTCTCGCCACACGGGAGCGTCGAGGCCTCTTGCAGCACGTCGATCCCTCAGCTTTCGTTGCTGAAGCCCCAGCGATTTTCGAGCGAGTTCGTCTGACGACTCCCGGTCAAATTAACGTCTGGCCGCTGCGTTGGGAACAGATCGCGGGAACGGCAGCTGGCGATGACGAATACACCAAAAACACACGCATCGTGCGCTTCGACGACGACGAGGGCGTTCCGCGCGGCTTTGTTGTCTACCGCGTCGCGGGTGGAGACCTCGATTTCACGAAGCACACGCTCACCGTTGATTACTTGCTCTCAGAGACCCCCGAAGCCTACGAGGCTCTGTGGCGCTACATTCTTGACGTTGACCTCGTTCGCGAGGTCAAGGCTGGACTCCGTTCCGTGGATGAACCATTGCAGTGGCTCTTGACCGATATGAGAGCCGCACAAGTGGCACCGATCGACCACTTGTGGCTGCGCATCTTGGACGTTTCCGCATCGTTAAACGCCCGCACCTATTCCAGTGCTACTCAGCTGGGTTTTGAGGTGAGCGACGACCTTGGATTCACTACGGGTCACTATGTGCTTGAGACTGATGAGGCAGGGGCGCCGGATGCTCGTCGCGTAGAGAGCATCCCCGAAGGCACGCCGTCCGTTTCACTTTCGGTGAACGAACTCAGCTCCTTGTACCTCGGGGGAGTAACGGTTTCGTCGTTGGTCTCGGCTGGACGGGTCGTGGAACTTACTGAAGGCGCTGCTGCCGTTGTTGAACGCGTGTTCCATTCTCCGACGACTCCGTGGTTGAGCGTGTGGTTTTAAATCAAAAGACGCGCTGCCCGAGCTGCTTCAGTACTGCCGCGGAACGAGGCGTACACGGAGTGATGAGAGAATGGACGAATGACTGCTGCCTTGGAACACGTCCATGATCTCGCTTCATTTGTCGCTGCTTCACCCTCGTCGTTTCACGCGGTAGACGAAGTTGCTCGGCGTTTGAGAGCAGCTGGATTCAGCGAGTTGCGTGAGGCCGATGACTGGAACGGTTCGCGCACACGCAAGGCTGCAAAGTACTTTGTTATTCGTGATGGCGCGATCGCTGCGTGGGTTCAGCCAACGAAGGCGGTGGGCACGACACCGTTCCGCATCCTTGGGGCGCACACAGATTCACCGAGTTTCAAACTCAAGCCCAAGCCCACGACCGGCTCGGAAGGCGTTTTGCAGGCCGGTGTAGAAATCTACGGTGGCCCGCTCCTCAACTCTTGGCTCGACCGCGAACTCGAATTTGCTGGACGCGTAACTTTTAGTGATGGAAGCACGGAGCTTGTGCGCACCGGCCCGCTGCTGCGCTTCCCGCAATTGGCTATCCACTTAGATCGCGGCGTCAACGATAAGCTCACCCTCAAGCGTCAGGCCCACATGAATCCGATGTTCGGGCTTGGCGAGCGGGACGATGCTGATGTACTCGCTCACCTTGCCTCGATTCTCTCCTCGAAGACCACAAATCGGTCAGCCGACGAAATCGACGGATATGACATCGTCGTCGCCGACACTGCGGCTCCCGCAGTTTTCGGCCTCGATGACGCTTTGTTTGCTTCCGGTCGACTCGACAACCTCTCGTCGGTTCACGCGGGGCTCGTTGCGCTAATCGGCCTCGATACCAAACTCGACCACATTCCGCTCTTCGTTGCTTTCGATCACGAGGAAATTGGCTCAGCATCTCGTTCCGGAGCCGGCGGGCCGTTCCTCGCCGATCTCATCGCTCGAATCAGCGCTGGCCTCGGCGGCTCAGAAACTGACCGCATGCGTTCTGTCGCGGAATCGTGGTGCCTGTCGTCGGATGCGGGGCACGCAGCGCATCCGAACTATCCAGAACGCCATGACCCCGCCAATCGACCTCGACTGGGCGGAGGACCACTCCTCAAAATCAATGCCAACCAGCGTTACGCGACCGATGGTCCCGGCGCGGCGGAGTGGGCTCGAGTCTGCCGTCAAGCCGGAGTCGACTACCAAGAGTTCGTGTCGAATAACGACATGCCTTGCGGTTCAACGATCGGCCCGATTACAGCAACACGTCTCGGTATCCGCACAATTGATGTCGGATTGCCGTTGCTTTCAATGCACTCAGCTCGTGAAATGTGTGGAGTGGCTGACCCGATCGCGCTTAGTCGTGCGATCGCTGCCTTCTTCGCCCCCGAGTAGATCGTTACGCTACAGAACCCTGCTTCGCAGCAGTTACTGTCGCCAGCAATTTCGCGCGACGACTGCGCGGGCTAAAACAGGGGAGCGATGCCGTCAGCAGCCGACGGCAAGCTGGCATCCGTTGCTGATGCGCCCGGGTATCCCGGGCCTACCGGGCACACGCTGCCTCGCTGAAATGCCTCGGCAGCTCCTCGAGCGCGCACATCTGCAGCTTCGTTGAGTGGGTGTCCTACGTGGCCCCGCACCCACTCAAATCGGTAGCGTCGCCCGGCGATGGCTTCGTCAATCTGCTTGATGAGTTCTACGTTCATGACGGGTTTTCCATCACCCTTACGCCAGCCTTTTTTCTTCCAGCCAGGCATCCACTTGGTAACTGAATTGATCACATACTGGCTGTCGCACAGGATGAGGAGATCGTCGTCGACATGAGCCGTTGCCCGAAAAAGTTGGAGCACCGCCATAAGCTCACCCTGATTATTGGTGGCGTGCTCCCAGCCCCCAGCTGCCCACGTGTTGTCGTCGACGTACCATGCCCATCCGGCCGGTCCGGGGTTACCGAGAGCAGAACCGTCAGCAGCAGCAGTTATCGTCATGACACCCTTTCGTGGAGTTCGCGAAGTCTGAAAAACTCGCACCCTCCGACTCTAGTAGCTGGTTGTCGGCAGTGATTGTGTGGCAATCGCATTGCGTGGCGCTGTTCGGTTTTAGGGTAGAGCTGTGCCCGATACCTCGACCATCATCCCTGCCCTGCAGATCATTGGATTGACGAAGCGATTTGGCGAGAAGGTGGCCGTCAATTCAGTCGATCTCACTGTTCCGCGCGGTTCATTCTTTGGCCTCGTTGGCCCCAATGGAGCCGGTAAGACTACGACGCTCTCCATGGCGACGGGTCTTCTTCGCCCAGATTCCGGCTCGGTTGCTGTTCATGGCCTTGATGTGTGGAGCAATCTCGTTGACGCTAAGAAAAAGATTGGCGTACTAAGCGACGGCGTGCGACTGTTCGATCGCCTCACGGGCCTGCAGCTTGTCACTTATGCGGGCCTACTCAGCGGAATGGAACGCTCCGTGGTTGCGGAGCGAGCCGCTGATCTGCTCGAGCTGTTCGATCTCGACGCGGTGAGCGGCACTCTCGTCGTCGACTACTCGGCCGGGATGACGAAGAAAGTTGCGCTAGCGTGCGCACTCATTCATGCGCCTGAACTTCTGGTGCTCGACGAGCCTTTTGAGTCAGTGGATCCGGTTTCTGGAGCCAACATTCGCGACATCTTGCACGGTTTCGTTGAGTCCGGCGGCACAGTCATCGTCTCTAGCCACGCCATGGATCTTGTGCAGAGAATGTGTGACCATGTCGCCGTTATTGCCGATGGTCGAGTGCTTGCATCCGGAACCACCGACGAAGTGCGCGGCTCGTCAACCCTCGAGGATCGTTTCGTCGAGTTGGTCGGCGGCCGCCGTCACGGGAGAGGGCCCGAATGGTTGCGCATCTCCTAAGACTGCGATTTCGACTTCTCGCCAATTCGCTGACGCGGAGTCCGTGGCAAGCGGTCGCCGTCGTCCTCGGAACCATGTACGGCTTTTTCATGATGCTCCTCGCCGTCATCGGGCTGTTCTTTCTCAGCACAGCTCCCGAGGAGTTCGGCCGTACCGTCACGGTGCTCGGCGGGGCTGTTCTTGTGCTGGGTTGGACTTTCTTGCCACTGCTCAGTTCAGGTATCGACGAAACTGTCGATCCTGCGAAGTTGGCGACCTTCCCGATTCCCATCACTACGCTCCTTATTGCCCTCGCCGTGAGCGGTGTCCTCGGAATCCCCGGCATCATTACGACGCTCGCAGCTTTCGCCACCAGTCTGGTGTGGTGGCAGACACCAGCGATCGCAATCGTCGCCATCTTCTGCGCCGCAATAGGAACGCTCACGTGCGTTGTCGGATCTCGGATGCTCGCAGCGTTGACGGTGCGCATGTCTTCCGGTCGTAGAGCTCGTGAAGCGAAGACCGTTCTCGTACTCATTCCGCTCTTGTTGCTCGGCCCTGCAATCTTGGCAGTGTCGACATTGTTCCGTGAACTGCGTTCGCTCCTTCCTTTCATTTCCGACATCGTCGCCTGGACTCCTTTTGGTGCTATCTGGGCTGTGCCGGGGGATCTCGCCACGGGACACCCTGGCGTTGCAGCGCTGCACGCCCTCGTGGGCATTGCCACGTTGCTTGCCGCCACTGGAATCTGGCGTTGGGCCTTAGACCGGGCATTAGAACGACCGGCAGCCTCCGTGAGCGCGGCACGCTCTCAACGCGGCTTAGGCTGGTTTGCCGTCTTTTCCGCCACTCCCACGGGCGCGGTAGCGGCGCGGTCTCTCACCTATTGGGCTCGGGACCCTCGCTACGCTCAGTCGCTCATCAGCGTTCCGCTGGTACCTGCGATTATCTTCTTTTACACCGGCGCGAGTGGGGATCTCAGCGGCCTACTCTTCGTCGGGCCGATCGTGGCGGTGTTGCTTGGCATGTCGATCTACACTGATGTTTCTTACGACAACACCGCCTTCAGCCTGCATCTTCAGACTGCCGTGAGCGGGCGAGCAGACCGCTGGGGCCGAGTGATCGCGGTGAGTACCTTCGCCGTACCCACGACCATCGTATTGACTGTGGCAAGCGTCTGGATCAGCGATAGCGGAGATCGTCTCGTAGGCATGTTGGGCATTTCGCTTGGGCTGCTCGTCACGGGGCTCGCACTGTCTTCGCTCGTCTCTGGGCGGTTCGCCTTCTCAGTTCCGGCTCCTGGTGAGAATCCGTTCAAAGCGCGTCCCGGCGGCGGTTTTACGCTGATGCTCTCCATGTTTGCATCATGGCCGGCGCTGGCCGTTCTCGCTCTTCCGGAAATGGTCATCGCTATCGTCGGATTCGCCACATTCAATGAAGCACTCGGCTGGGTCTCGCTCGCCGTTGCACTCCTGCTCAGCAGCATCCTGCTCATCATCGGAGTGCGTGTCGGAGGAAGGATGCTCGACGATCGAGGCCCTGAGCTGCTCGTGCAGCTCCAGCGCCAGAGGTAGCGCGCAAGGGCGCGTAGAACGGCACTAAGCGCTAGCGCGAAAGCAGTCCTGCCCGCTCCGGATTCGCTTCGAACCACTCTGCGACGTACCAACACATCGGAAGAACTCTTAGCCCGGAACTCTTCTCAACATCGTCAACCGCGAACTTCACTATCTCGGCCGCGTAGCCTTTTCCGCGGTGTGCGGGCTGCGTGTAAGTGTGGTTGAACGAGATAGAAGATCCGTTGGTTCGGTAATCCACGACGGCTACAAGCGTGCCATCGAGATTCATGACGTAGCGGGCAGCATCTTTCTCGTGAACAAAGTCCTTAGCCATAACTGTCGGCCTTATGCGGGGAGGGCAGCTTCGATTGCACCGACGATGGCGGGATCATCCGGAACGACAGTCGGCCGAAAACGCTTGACGTCATCACCAGGAGTCACCAAGAATTTCTCGAAGTTCCACGCCACGCGGCCAGCTTTCCCTGCACTATCGGCAGTCTTTTTCAGTTCGGCGTAAAGCGGATGAGCGGACCGACCATTGAGCTTGACCTTTTCGAACATCGGGAAGGTGACACCCCACGTCGTCGAGCAGTATTCCTTGATGGCATCTTCAGAGCTCAACTCTTGCAAGAACTGGTTGCTCGGGAAGCCAAGCACAGTAAAGCCACGATCTCCGTACTTCTTCTGCAACTCCTCAAGCTGTTCGTACTGCGGTGCAAGACCGCAGCGCGATGCCACATTAACGATGAGAACGACTTTGTCTTGATAGTCGGCCAGAGTGGTCTCGTTGCCGTCGATGGTAGTAAGCGGGATGTCTCGAAGTGTGGTCACGAGATAAAACTACGCCCGCAGCCTGAACGACCGCCGACGACATCCCGAGTCTTGCCAGCGAGGTTCGCTAAAGTGGGACTTTCGCCACTTCCGCTATTCGCGGTTCACCGAAAGTGAGTTCATGCCCGATAGTCCTCTGTCAGCGAGTGCCTACGAAGTGCTTGGTGTGCAGGCTTCGGCTAGTGAGAGTGAGCTTAAGCGTGCATTCCGCCGCGCCCTCCGCGAAACGCACCCGGACACAGGGGGAGATCCGGCGCGGTTCGCCGCCGTGCAAGACGCATGGGAGCGGGTGGGAACGCCAGAGAAGCGCCGCAGCTACGATGCGAGATCAGGCACCCATTCGCGGGGCTCGGCCTCGAGTTCTTCACCATTTTCGTCACGGCCCACCTCGTCTTCGCGCGAAGATTCTCGCCCCCGCGCCCGCACTCATGGACACCCGGGCGGATGGCGCCGAGAACGTTTTCTCGACAGCATGCGCGAGTGGGTAGGCCGCGGCGTTTCGCTCGACGATCCCTACGACCCCGCCCTCGTGCGTAGTGCACCGAGAGAGATCCGACGCACTCTAGCGGATGCGTTGGCCGAAGAAGCAACCGCGCGCACCGTTAGTGAGCTCGGCATCGGCTACACCGTCTGGCACGACGTGTCGACCGGCGCGCCGGAGCGTAAAATCGATCACGTCGTTCTCGGCCCCACCGGCATCTTCGCCATGCTTTCTGAAGACTTTGGAGGCCAGGTGAAGGTTCGCCGTGGCGAACTCATCGGTCCCGCTGTGGCGCCGGAGAAACCCATGCATGAGTTGGCTGCTCGAGCGAAGACGCTGAGTCGCCAATTGAAAGTCAACTTCACGTGCTTCGTCATCATCGTCCCCGATAATGACCTTGCTGAACCGCAAATCTCCCTCGGAACAGTAAAGGGGCAGCCCGCCGTCGTAGTGCGCCAGAGCGTGCTTGCGCACTTACTCCGCACCGGGCCAGAGCTTGGCCGCGGGCGCGACATCGGCGGCAACGAACTCTTTGACGTGCGCACACGACTTTCGAGCGGCATCCGTTTCGTCGAGTAGTCCGACACACTTCCTCAGTTTGCCAACTAGTCACCTGTAGTTCATCACAACAAAGCGCCTCTGCCACGGCAGGGTTGATACCCGCAAGTAGGGTGAGCACGTGAACAGCAATGCTCGACTGGCACGAAGGCTAACGACCTTCGATGCCACCGTCATCGGGGTGGGTTCGATGGTCGGAGCCGGAGTGTTCGCAGCGTTCGCGCCCGCTGCTCATGCCGCCGGGTCAGGACTCATCATCGGGCTCGCTATCGCCGCAATAGTGGCCTGGTGCAACGCTTCGGCCAGCGCCCAACTAGCAGCCGCTTACCCGGTAGCAGGCGGCACCTACGTGTACGGTCGCGAGCGCTTAGGTGCTTGGTGGGGTTTCACCGCAGGCTGGTCGTTCATCGTCGGTAAAACTGCAAGTTGCGCTGCTATGGCTCTCGTCTGCGCAGCGTATGTTTCGCCGGCGGGTGGAGAGAAGCTCGTTGCAGTGCTCGCAGTGGTACTCGTCACAGGCATCAACCTCGGCGGAATAAGCCGCACTGCCAACGCGACCAAGGTGATTGTCACGATTGTTGTTGTTGTGCTTGTCGGGGTGGCTGTGGTCGCGCTCGGTGGAGTGTCAGGCTCAGCGGCTCAGTCATTCGTTGTTGATACCCCGGACGTGTACAGCGTCTTGCAATCGGCGGGCATCCTCTTTTTCGCCTTTGCTGGCTACGCTCGAATCGCAACGTTGGGGGAGGAGGTGCAGAATCCGCGTCGAGCCATTCCCCGTGCAATTATGGCTGCCCTTGGCATTTCCGCCGTTCTCTATTGCGCAATCGGAGTTGCCCTCCTCGCGGTGCTCGGCCCCGATAGGCTCGCGGCTTCTCGCGCTCCAGTCACAGAACTCCTCAGCCATGCAGGTTGGGGAGCCGCGTCCCCGGTTGTCGCTGTGACTGCGGCTCTGGCATCTTTAGGTGCGCTCCTTGCACTCACGGCTGGCATTGCTCGTACGACTCTGGCGATGGCACGCACGCGAGATCTTCCCCGCTGGTTTGATGCCATACATCCACGTTCTTTGGTTCCTCATCGCGCAGAACTCCTTGGAGCGAGCGTCGTCATCGCGGTCATCCTTATAGTCGACGTTCGCGGTGCGATCGCCTTTTCTTCGTTCGGGGTATTGCTCTATTACTTCATAGCCAACGTCGCGGCCTTCACGCAGCCTGCGGCACAGCGGCTCGTGAGCCGTGCAGCGAATATTCTCGGTGCAACTGCGTGCATTGTTCTCGCGGTCACACTTCCTCCGCTAGGGGTTGCCGCCGGAATAATCGTCGTGGCTGCCGGTATTCCTGTACGTTTGCTTTCTAATCGCCAGTCTCGGCCACTTTTCATCCCTAGTACGTAGGCTAGTTTTCTCTTAAGAAAGAGGGTTATCGGTTCGTGATTCGCGCAATTAGCTACAACCTCCGCAAGCATAAGGCTGCGACAGAGCTCGATGCTCTCTCGCAAACTCCCGACCTCGATGTTCTGTGCCTCCAAGAAGCGATCTCCACGCAGCTACCTCAAGAGATTGGCAATCTGCATCTCGCCGACTCGACTAAGAACAATCGTCTGGGACTCGCTGTGTACTACCGACGAGACCGCTATGAGCATGTCAGAAGCCAAGCGTTCGAACTCAAGAAGTCGTTGCATGATCGGGTTTTTGGCCCCACTACTGAGCGCCTCGTCGGCTCGCAACTCATTGATCGTGAGACCAGTCAGGAAATCGTCGTGGCTTCGTTCCACGCCGCACCTCTGACCGCGCTTAACTCACTCCGCCGCAATCAGATCAAGGCCGCGCATTCGCTGCTGAAGGATCTCGGCTCAGGATCACCCATTTTGATGCTCGGGGATTACAACTATCCTCTGTTCAAAGACGGCCTCACCCAGCGGGTCAACAAGACCGGCTACGACCTGTCGCTGAGCGATCGCATCACGTACACCAACTACAAGTTCTTCCGTGGGCATTTCGACTTCGTGACCTCTCAAGGATTCACGATCGAGGGAGTTGAGACTATGCCGCGCGGTTCATCAGATCATCTGCCGATTCTGGTGACAGCGTCTTACGGCACGACCAACACTCACCAATCCACCATCTCGCCTTCGGGCGCCGTCTCCCGCTAACGCAGTGAAGGCTACGCTCAGCGTTACTCCGGCGCGGTGAGCGTTGTCTAGCCTTCGCCGCCTAAATTGCCGGCAAGACGCTCGTGCATGTACTGGCTTGCCTCATTGAGCCCGATGAGCACCACTCGCTTCTCTAGTCGCTCGTACTTCGTAGTGATCGCATCGAGAGCCGCGACCGTGGAGGCATCCCAAATGTGAGAGTTCGACATGTCGATAATCACGCGCTCCGGGTCATCCGTGTACTCGAACTGCGTGGTGAGGTCGTTGCTCGAGGCAAAGAACAGTTCGCCGTTGACACGGTAATACGCGGTAGGAACGGCCTCGTCTTCAGGGAGCGTGCGCTCCACGGTGGCGAAGTGCGCCACTCGACGCGCAAAGGCAACCATCGCAACGACGACCCCCACCAGCACGCCAATTGCGAGGTTATGGGTTGCAACCACGACGACAACAGTTGCCACCATGACGGTCGTCTCGCTCTTCGGCATGCGCTTGAGCGTTGACCAACGGACACTATGCCAGTTGAACGTCGACACCGACACAATGATCATGACGGCAACGAGTGCTGCCATGGGGATAATCGCGACGACGTCTCCTAAGACAACGACGAGGATGAGCAAGAAGACTCCAGCAAGGAACGTCGAGATTCGAGTGCGAGCTCCCGATGCTTTCACGTTGATCATGGTCTGGCCGATCATTGCGCAGCCGCCCATGCCGCCGAACAGGCCGGAAAGCACGTTCGCTACGCCTTGGCCCCACGCCTCCCGAGTCTTGCGCGAGTGAGTGTCGGTAATGTCATCCACCAGTTTTGCAGTGAGGAGTGACTCAAGAAGGCCCACTAGCGCCATGGCGATCGCGAACGGGCCAATAATCTGCAGGGTTTCCAGCGTCAGAGGCACGTTGGGGATGAAAAGCTCGGGGAGGCTCCGGGGGAGTTCACCCTGGTCGCCAACAGTAGGCACGGCTATAGCCATCGTTACGGTGGCTGCCGTGAGGAGCACAATCGCAACCAGCGGCGCCGGAATTACCTTCGTGAGGCGCGGCATGAGGACCATAATGACCAGGCCGACCGCCACTAGGGGGTAGACCATCCATGGGACGTCGATGAGGTGGGGCAATTGAGCCATGAAGATCAGAATTGCCAACGAGTTGACGAATCCCAGCATCACGCTACGGGGAATGAAGCGCATGAGTTTTGCGACACCGAGCACGCCCATGAGCACTTGAAGGAGCCCGCCGAGGATCACTGTGGCGATGAAATAGTCCATGCCATATTCACGGGCAACGGGCGCAATGACCAGCGCAATAGCTCCCGTGGCTGCTGTAATCATCGCGGGGCGTCCGCCGAGGAAGGCGATTGACACCGCCATGACGAAGGACGAGAAAAGTCCAACTCTCGGGTCGACTCCGGCGATGATCGAGAACGAGATGGCCTCGGGGATCAACGCCAGAGCGACTACGAGCCCCGCAAGTACCTCACGAGTGAGGATGCGGGGAGTGCGAAGTGCAGTAAGTACGGAAGGGTCCGCACGATACCGATCGGAGCGATTTGCTTGAGTAATAGCGATGAGATTCTCCTACAGAAGGAGCCACGAAGATGCGCGACTAACGATGTGATGTGAGCCGAGCGTGTGGTTATGGCTGCACGGCTAAAACGTCAGCAACTTTGCCGACTACGAGTCGGCTGCTGGCCGACTAGACAAGGGCGGTTGGCGAGACATGCGCACAAACCTTTTCCCACGATAGCCGATCACGCAGATTCATGGAGGAATCTCAGGCGCTGAGATGCTGAGAGAGGGTCTCTTTCAGAACTGTCGTAGGGCGACCGATAAGCGTGCTCAGGTCGCCAGTCACGGTCCCCAAGAAACCAGCACGAATGCCAGCGTCCAAGCCAACGACGAAACCAATGGCATCCGCCGGGAGTCCCGCGGCGCTCAATGCTTCAGCGTGCGCTTCAGAGGAGACATTGCTGACGTCCACAGGCTTGGCGAGAAGCTCCTCGAGGTCTTGTGCGAAGTCATCCACACTCCAGGCGATGTCGCCGGAGAGTTCGTAGGTCGTGTTGTCGTGCCCCTCGGTGCTCGCCACAACGGCAATTGCCTCGGCGTAGTCACTGCGCGCAGCGCTTGCGACTCGCCCCTCTGCCGTGCTCGTGAGATAGACGCCGCTCTGCGCGACCTGGCCAAGCGTAGAGACGTAGTTTTCGTTGTACCAATTGTTCCTCAGGATCGTAAAAGTGATTCCCGAGTCGACAAGGAGCTTTTCCGTTGCCTTGTGGTCAGGCGCAAGCAGCAGTTCCGATGTATCAGCGAACGGAGCGCTCGTGTAGATAATGTGCGTGACTCCTGCACGTCCAGCTGCAGCAATCACATTGCTGTGCTGCGCTACCCTCTCACCAATCGCGCTACCGGAGACGAGCACGAGCGTGCTGACTCCGACAAGCGCGGCATCGAGGCTTTCGGCGTCACCATAGTCGGCAACGGCGGTGCCGACACCGCGTTCAGTAAACGCCGCGAGCTTGCTAGCGTCTCGGCCCGCAGCAATAATCTCAGACGGCTTGACATCGCGGGCGAGAAGATGGTTGATGGTCAGTGCGCCAAGGTTTCCAGTTGCGCCAGTAACGAGAATGGTCATGAGATTTCCGTCCTTTCGTGCACGCAGTGTCGCGTGCTTAGGAAAGTGAACCGCACCCTGTCTTCTAACATTCCAAAAAACCCATACCCACTTTTAGGTAAGCTTCAACTATGAATGAAGTGATGTGGGATGTCTTCGGTTCGGGTACGACAACAGGTAGAACCCTCGCGAATCCATTTAGCGAGAAATGCGCGAGTCGGAATTTGCTCGACCACATCACAAGCAAATGGGGGATCCTCATCCTCGTCGCGCTCTCCGAGAGAACCTTCCGCTGGGGTGAACTACGAGATCACATCGGAGGTATTAGCGAGAAGATGCTTGCTCAAACTCTGAGGACCTTAGAGTCAGACGGTCTGATTGTGCGGAACTCGCACGGCACGGTTCCACCGCGCGTCGACTACTCGCTATCGATGGCAGGAAATGAACTCTCCGAACTTCTCATTCCCTTGGCGCGTTGGACAGCGGATTATGCATCAGCTCCTACAACAGATAATTAGCCGACCAACCACCTGGGTGACCCGAGTCGCTAAAAGAGCCTGGTGCGATTGAATATCCCTGCGAAGAGCGCATGCCCCAGGGGGAGTGCAGATCCGACGATAAGCACGAAGCCGAGAGCCGGGTCAGTAGCACGCAACAAGATTCCGCCGATAAGTAGCGCGGTAAACAACACAGACGAAAGCACCCGGCGCACGAGCTGCTCAATCACCCGAAGTCGTTTGTCAGCATTCGGCGTTTCGACCGCAAGTTGCCCGCGCTGCATGAGCGTCGCAACACTTTCCAATTGTTGCGGCAGCCGAAGAATAAGCCCGGCGGAAGAGAGCGCCTGTTTGGCAAACTCTCGCACAGTTCCGCCGCCTTCGTCACGCGCCAGTCGCGCCGCGAAAGGCTCGATCGCGGTCCACACGTTGTAGCGAGAATTGAGATCGCTCGCGACTCCTGAAGTGACGGAGACAGCACGGATAATGAGCAAAAAGTTTTCAGGAAGTTGAAACGGCATCGTTCGCACGACATCGCTGAACTCATTACCGAAGGCACGGAATTCTTGTGGGTCGACCTTCTGCAGTTCGGCAAAACCCATGCCGCCAAAACGATCGAACAATTCTCCCATGGCACGTTCAAGCGGAGCGGTTTCTGCCGTTTTAAGCAGGATCCCCATATCCCGAACGCTCGCCACGAGCCCCGGGGCATCTCGTGCAGCAGCAGCAATAATGAGCCGCTGCAGGCCCCTGCTGAGGTTCTCCGGAACTTCGCCCATCATTCCGAAATCGATAAACGTCAAGGTCCAGTCCGGCGAAGACTCATCGGCACGCGCTGGGTCCGCCGGCGTGACAAAGATATTTCCGGGGTGGGGATCGGCGTGGAAAAAGCGGTGGATGAAGAGCTGCTCAAACATTGCGCGAGATAGTTCGTCAGCGACTTCGGCCGGATCAATTCCAGCAGCTTCGAGACGTGCATGATCATTGATCTTGATCGCGGTTGCATCGGTGAGGGTCAGGATGCAGCGAGTAGAACGCTCCCACACCACCTCGGGCGCGTGAACACGAGGATCTTGCGCGAAATTTTCGGCGAACCGTTCGGCGTTGCTTCCCTCGCTCAGATAGTCGATCTCCCGAAGGCTAATGATCGCGAATTCTTCGAGCAACGCAGGAAGATCAACGCGTCGCGAGATGAAGCGCACTCGGCTGAGCCAGGCAGCAACCCGGCGAAGCGCAGCGAGATCGACGTCGATGATCTCCCCGATTCCGGGGCGTTGTACCTTGACAACCACGTGGGCGAATCCGAGATCTGCAGCATCCACAGGGGTGAGGCGAGCACGGTGCACTTGGCCAAAGGATGCCGCAGCCACCGGTGTCGGGTCGAAGAACTCGAACGCACGCTCGAGCGGTATCCCGAGCTCTCGCTCGGTGCTTTCTTGGATGAGCGCGAAGTCGACCGCTGGCACTTCATCTTGAAGGCCTTCAAGTTCACGCGTGATTTCGCCGGGAAGCACGTCAAGGCGGGAGGACATGAACTGCCCGACCTTGATCATGAGTCCGCCGAGGTCTACTGCCAGGTCGTGAAAGTTGCGCGCGATATGGGCGGCACGCTCAAGCCGGCGTCGAGCAGCAATTCTTTCGAGCCCGAAGCGCGGCAGCACAAGCTCGAACCACCACTCGAGAACCATGTACCGGGCAGCGAAGCGCAGAATCCGCCGATAGCGGGCACGCAGCTGTCTGGTGTCGGTCATCAATTCTCCTTACGCCGATGGTTCGGCGTATCAGATCAGTCTTGGGCGAGGATTGCGTAAAGCTTACGTCGCGCATCATCGACGACACTGATGGCTTCGTCGATCTGTTCGGGAGTACCTGTCCGCATAATTGGCACAACTGCTTCAGCGAGCTTCGCCGCAGAACGGGGGAGCGCTGTGGGGCGAGTCGAGTCATGCGTGTCTGCATCTTTCCACGGAGCAGGCCTGCTCGACTGGGCCTCGGTGTGCCCTTTTTCCGTGAGCGTGTAGGTCTTCTTGCCTTCGGCCTCATGGGCCTCAATCAAGCCTTCGTCGGCGAGCAATTGCAGAGTCGGGTACACCGAACCGGGGCTCGGCTTCCACGCGCCGTTACTGCGCTTATCGATCTCACGAATGATCTGATATCCGTGCATCGATTCCTCGGCCAAGAGGGAGAGGATGGCGACGCGCACGTCTCCACGCCCCATGCGTGGTGCCACTCGGCGCTCGAACTCGGAGCGCACGTTATCGAGTGCGTCCCACAGTCCTTTGCCCGCAGAATCGAAGGCGTCCGCGAATGAGCGGTGCGAGTTGTGGCCGCTGGTTCCGAATGAGTTATTCATGCTGATCCTCCCGTCGGTGGATGCAGGGCACGATTGCCCCGCCGATACTCAACGATACATCGCTAACTTTGAGCGTCGCCAACATCCAGCTAACTAGCAGCAGGCGAAACGCTGCGCAGCGAGACTTAAGGACGAGCGCGATTTCGTTAAACAAGTAAAGGCCGACAACCAGATAGATCTGATTGTCGGCCTTTACTTTCTGTTCCGATTCGGTGTCCGAATCGTTCGCTGTGCGCGAAGGGGGACTTGAACCCCCACGCCCTTACGGGCACTAGCACCTCAAGCTAGCGCGTCTACCAATTCCGCCATCCGCGCGCATCTGCGGCGCTACAAGAGCACCGCCGAGATAAGACAATAGCACCCTTTTTGAGCACTAAATGACACTTCACCGCCACGACCGTCGCACGGTCGGTTCGAGTCTGCCGTGGCGTGCAGATTTTTGCGGGGGAGACGGCTAGCGTGGCTTTATGACTTCTGAGCCAGAACTCGAGCGCACTGCCCGCATTGCGCAAGATCTCATCCGTTTTGATACTTCCAACTATGGGGAGGGTCGATCCAACGGCGAGACAGTTGCTGCCGAGTACTTAGGTGCGCTACTGGAAGATATGGGTCTCACCACCCAGTATTTTGATGCTGCCGAGGGTCGGACGACCGTCATTGCGAAGGTCGAAGGAAGTTACGACACGGCATCGTCCGCACCGCACGCGAAAGAGCGCCCCGCGCTGATTCTGCATGGCCACACTGATGTGGTTCCCGCGGATCCCCAGAACTGGTCTGTCGATCCATTCGGGGGAGTGATCCAAGACGGACTGCTGTGGGGCCGTGGTGCCGTTGACATGAAGAATATGGATGCGATGATCATCACCGCACTCGGCGACATCCTGGGAGCCGGTAAGCGCCCTGCCCGCGACCTCACCATCGCTTTTTTCGCGGATGAAGAAAACGGCGGCGAATACGGCTCACACTTCTTGGTCAAGAAGCACCCCGAAGTTTTTGCCGGTGCCACCGAAGCGATCAGCGAAGTTGGTGGTTATTCAGTCGACCTTCAAGGTCAGCGGGCTTACTTGCTCCAGACAGGCGAGAAAGCGCTCATGTGGATCAAGCTCACGGCCCGTGGGATGGCCGCTCATGGTTCGCGCGTCATCCACGACAACGCGGTCACAAAACTCGCTGAAGCGATTGCGATCATCGGCCGCCAAGACTGGCCTGTCCGCCTGACGGACACCACGACTCTGCTCATCTCTGAGCTCTCGCGCATCCTTGACATCGATCCCGAGGAAGTCGGGCCAGACCAGCTCATTCTCGCGACCGGCACGGCCTCCGGCTTCCTGCAGGCCACGTTGCGCACCACCAGCAACCCCACTCTGCTGAACGCTGGCTACAAGCACAATGTGATCCCCGACGTCGCTGAAGCTCTCGTCGACATCCGAACACTTCCCGGTGAAGAGGATGAAGTACTTGCTCAAGTGCGAGCACTGTTGCCTGATGAGATCGAGATTGAGATGATGCACCGCGACATCGGCCTCGAGACGAGTTTCGACGGGCCCTTGGTCGACGCAATGGTCAATAGTCTCGGTGTCTTTGACCCCGGAGCACCCGTGCTGCCTTACTTGATGTCGGGCGGCACCGATAACAAAGCCTTGAAGCTCCTTGACATCACCGGGTATGGCTTCGCCCCCTTGCAGTTGCCTCCCGAGATCGACTTTCCGGGGATGTTTCATGGCGTTGATGAACGAGTGCCCCTTGACGCACTAGTCTTTGGCAGGCAGGTCTTGGGAGACCTGCTTCTCAAGTACTAGTTTTCATCTAATCGGGAGCGCTCCATGGGTTTTATCGAGGCCATTATTTTGGGGCTTGTTCAGGGCCTCACCGAGTTTCTTCCGATCTCGTCGAGCGCGCATTTGCGCATCATGGGCGAGTTTTTGCCATCAGCGAGCGACCCCGGCGCGACATTCACGGCGATCACTCAGTTGGGTACCGAACTCGCGGTCATCCTCTATTTCCGCAAAGACATTGCCAGAATCCTGACTCGTTGGTTTCAACAGTTCCGTGGCGCACACGGCGCTCACGGCGAGGTAGTCGATAAGAATCATCCGGATGTTCGGCTCGGGTGGCTCGTCATTCTTGGCACGATCCCCATTGTGCTGGTGGGCTATTTCGCGCAGGAGTACATTCGTTCAACATTCCGCTCGCTTTGGCTGGTTGCAACGGTGTTGATTGTGTTTGGAATCATCTTGGGTATCGCTGACTATCTGGGAAAACGTACGCGATCAATCGAAGAGATGAGCTACGGCCACGGCATAACGATCGGTCTCGCCCAGATGCTGGCTCTTGTGCCAGGTGTCTCGCGGTCAGGTTCCACAATGACGGCAGGACTCGCCCTCGGCTATACGCGCCCTGCTGCGGCACGATTCGGATTTCTCTTGGCCATTCCCGCGGTCTTCGGTAGCGGTCTTTACGAGCTCGTGCACAGCTTTGGCGAGCCAAACCAGGTGTTCACCTATGCCGAAACTGCGGTGGCGACAGTCATCGCGTTCGTTGTCGGATATGTCGTAATCGCCGCTCTCATGCGATACATCGAAAAGCGGTCGTTCTTGCCTTTCGTTATTTATCGCGTAGTGCTGGGCGTTGTGCTCTTCGTTCTGTTGTCAACGAACGTGATCCAGCCGCTCTAGCCCCGATGAGACCTGGCAGATCTCGCCAACCCAGAACTAGTCCTTGCCCCGCCACGGCTCATCACCGGCGGCACCCTGATCAGGCTTGTCGTCTCCGCGGCGAAGGTACTTCTCGAATTCTTGAGCTATCGCTTCCCCGCTAGCTTCGGGGGAGTCGACAGTGTCTCGCGCTCTTTCGAGCTGCTCAATATAGGAAGACATGTCGTCGTCTTCGCCAGCGAGGGCGTCGATACCGTTCTCCCAGTCGGCGGCGTCGGTCACGAGCTCTCCACGGGGGATCACAACATCCACTATTTCTTCGAGCTTGTCGATAAGAGCAAGAGTCGCTTTCGGCGAGGGCGCGTTGTGCACATAGTGCGGAACGGATGCCCAAATCGACATGGTCGTGATGCCGCTGGCTTCGGCGGCCTGCCCCAGTACAGACAAAATACCCACAGGTCCTTCGTAGGTACTCCGCTCGATACCAAGAGCCGAACGCACACCTGCGTTCTCACTCGACGTGAATACTGAAATCGGTCGCGTGTGCGGCACATCCGCGAGCATCGCGCCTAAGAAGACAATCGAGGTAATTCCGTTGTCAACGACGGTTTCGAGGATGTCGCGAGCAAATGCTTTCCACGACCTCGACGGTTCGGTGCCCAACAAAAGATAGATGTTCGACTGATTGCTCGCGCTGAGCTGCAGTTCGGCATCCGCAGCGATGCTCTCTGGACGGCTCGCGTTCGGGCGTGCCGGCCCGTACATCGTCACGGAAGGCCACGTCAGGGAGCGGTTGCCGTCGTCGTCGTGGGACAGAACGGGCCGGTTGAACTGGTAGTCGAAGTATTCTTCGGGGTCGACTTCGGAGATGGGATAAACGTCGAGTTGCTCTTTCAGCGATCGCACTGCACCGCTGGCGGCTTCTCCGGCGTCGTTCCACCCCTCGAAGGCGACGACGAGGAGTCGTCCGTTCGCAAATGGGGTGTCAGTCACAGGTCTCCTTGGGGTGCGTGCCACGAATGTCGCTTAGTCAAGGATAGAACTACGATGGTGCGTTGTGACTCACTCCACTCCAGCGGCCGTCCTGTGGGACATGGACGGCACGCTCATTGACTCAGAACCGTATTGGATTTCCGCGGAAGTAAAGGTTGTCGAATCCTTCGGCGGCGAGTGGACTCATGACGATGCCATGTCGTGTGTTGGAAACGGCCTGTTGGAGTCTGCGCGCGTAATGCAGTCCAAGGGCGTCGCACTCGATGCGCAGGTCATCGTCGATCACCTCACAGACAGCGTGATGGCTCAGCTCAAAGAGTCCGGAATCCCGTGGCGCCCAGGTGCGCGCGAACTGCTCACTGAATTGCGCGAGGCAGGAATCCCTACCGCGCTAGTGACAATGTCTGTCGGCAGGATGGCTAAACACGTTGTCGAAAACCTCGGTTTTCACGGATTCGATGCCGTGATTTCCGGCGACGATGTGGAACACGCCAAGCCCCACCCACAGCCCTATCATTTGGGAGCCGCCGCGCTCGGCGTCGAGGTCACTGATTGCGTCGCCATTGAGGACTCGCCTCCGGGTGCGTCGTCCGCTCATGCGGCAGGCGCGACCGTCATCGGTGTGCCCTTCATGGTTGACATCCCCGAGCATAAGACCCATGCCCTGTGGCAAACACTCGATGGTAAAACTCTTGACCATCTCTCCGAACTTCACGCAAAGGTGACCACGCGATGAGCGACGTATTCCGACGACAGAGCGGTCCTTTTCGTGAGGGCGACCGCGTACAACTCACCGGCCCCAAGGGGCGGCTCAACACCGTCACCCTTGAAGTGGGGGGAGCGTTCCACACCCACCGCGGCGTGCTCAGCCACGATCTGATCATCGGGCAACCCGATGCCAGCGTCGTCACAAGCACCAATGACATCGAGTATCTGGCGATGCGCCCCTTGCTCACCGATTTTGTGATGTCGATGCCACGCGGTGCTGCGATTATTTATCCCAAAGACGCCGCGCAGATCATCGGACAGGCGGACATCTTCCCGGGCGCGCACGTCGTCGAGGCTGGAGTAGGTTCCGGTGCGTTGTCGCTCTGGTTGCTTCGGGCGATCGGCTCAAGCGGCACGCTGAGCTCCTTCGAACGCCGCGAAGAATTCTCCGAGATCGCGCAGTCGAACGTTCAGGCCTTCCTTGGCGCGAAGCCCGACAATTGGACAGTAACAGTCGGAGATCTTCAAGAGCAGCTGCCGGCATCCGTCGAAGCAGGTTCTGTTGATCGGGTCGTTCTCGACATGCTCGCACCGTGGGAGTGCATTGAAGAGTGCGCCGAGGCTCTCACGCCCGGTGGAGTCTTACTCTGTTACATTGCGACCGTCACTCAGCTGTCGCGTGTCGCGGAAGCTATTCGTTCAACGGGACTGTTTACCGAGCCTGATTCAAGCGAGACTATGGTGCGCGGATGGCACGTTGAGGGTCTCGCCGTTCGCCCCGCCCACCGCATGGTCGCTCATACCGGTTTCTTGATGACTGCGCGCCGGCTGGCTCCAGAGTCAGTCCTTCCCGAGTTGAAGCGCCGTGCCTCCAAGTCTGATTTCAAGGACGAGGATGTGGAGGCGTGGACCCCTGGAGCCCTCGGGGACCGAAATTCCAGCGCCAAGCGCCTGCGCAAAACGGCGCGCGAAGCGAAAAGAGCGGCTGATGCCGCCGCGTCTGACCGGTAGAGTGTTGGCGATGTCTGTGTCGATGAAAAGAGTGTTTGTGCGCAAGCTTGCAGTAGTGGCCGTCAGTGCCGGAGTTGTTGTTTCGTTGGCCGGATGTGCCAATGGGCCGTTGAACTTTGCCGGCTGCACTCCCGTGTATTCCTCTGGTTCCAACACCGAACTAGTGACGACACCAGGTGCTCTCAGCGCAGACCCCGAAGCGGAATTCCCAACTCCTCTTATCGCTTCTGATGTCGAGAGCACGATCACGGTCGAAGGCGATGGCGAGAAGGTTAATGCCGGCGATGTAGCGACACTTCAGATCACGATCTATGACGCTGCGACAGGTCAGCAACTCATCTCTACCGGGCACGACAGCGCGGGTCTCCGCGTCCCCGTGACCGACCGCGAGCCGCACTTTGGTGACATTGCTGAGTGCGCCACCGTGGGGTCCCGCATTGTCACGGTCGGCAACGCCGGGGATATTTTGGGAGCGGACAACATCGCTCAGAACCAGTTGACCCTCGCCGAAGACGACGCGATCGTCATGGTCAGCGACGTCGAATCGCGCTATCCCGGCAAGGCGAACGGTGTCAGCAAGCCTGCTCCCGCAGGAACGCCCGCTATCGTCTTAGCCCCCAATGGGCAGCCCGGTTTCAGCTTCCCCTCCGGAGACGCTCCTACGGAACTTCAATTTGCCGCGCTGAAGGTGGGCTCGGGCGAGAAGATCTCTTCGGGCGATGCAGGCATCATGCACGTCAGCGGAATCGAATGGGGTGCCGACCAGACGTTTACCAATAGCTGGCAGGATTCGGGCGTTCCCGGAACCTTCCTCGTGGAGAGCACCGAAACGTCTGACGGCGGCTTGCCGCCCGGGCTAGCCGAGGCCCTGATCGGCCAGACAGTCGGCTCTCAAGTTCTCGTCGTGCTGCCGCCGGATGTTGGCTTCGCCCCAGGCACAGAGCCAACAGGTGTCACGAGCGGGTCGACTCTAGTCTTCGTGTTCGACATCCTCGGAATTCAAGAGCAGTAACCGCTAACTACGACACGGCCGGGTGTCAGAGACAAAAGGATTTGACTCGTGCCAGCACCGAAAGTTCCCAACGAAGAACGGCTCTTCAGCCTCGTTTTGGCGTTACTCTCCACTGAAAACGGACTCACCAAGAGCGAGATTCTGTCGACAGTGCAGGGGTATCGCCAACGATTCGTTCATTCAGGGGACAATGCGAACCTTGAGCGACAGTTTGAGCGCGATAAAGACGACATCCGCGAACTCGGTGTGCCGTTGGAAACCATCGAGCCACCAGAGCAGGCCGGCAACAACCAGAACCTTCGCTATCGCATCCCGCGGGTAGATTACGAACTTCCCGAGGACATCGCGTTCTCCGCCGAAGAATCGACTCTTCTCGGTTTGGCGGCGATGGTGTGGCGTGAGGGTTCCCTCTCAGAGGGTTCGCGTCGCGCGATCGTCAAGTTGCGCTCACTCGGCATCGAGACCGCAGAGCCCGTTCTGAGCTACGCGCCTCAAGTGCGAGTCCGTGACGAGTCGTTCGAACCTCTGCGGGAAGCAATGGATCGTCGCGTGCTCGTGAACTTCGAGTACTTGAAGCCAGGGGAGCAGATGTCAACAACTCGCCTCGTGGCCCCGTTGGCGCTCGTGCAACATCAGGGACGCTGGCACCTGTACGCGAAGAATCCCGCGACGGACACCTTCAAGACGTTCTTGCTACGTCGCATCGTCAGCAGCATCCAACGAAGTAAAAAAACTTTTGATTACCCGACCGACGATGCTGCGGCGAAAGCCCTCGCGGGGCTTGAGGAAGTGTGGCAGTCGAACCTCGCGCACTTGCGCGTCGAGCCAGGAACCGACGCTGCGACGCGTCTTGGCAAGCGTCGGGGAGCAATAATGCACCCCGATTGCGAACTCGAAGTGAATTTCACCGATCTCAACATCTTTGCTGATGAACTCGCGAGCTTTGGTCCCGAAGTGATCGCGATCTCTCCACCCGCGCTTCGCTCCGCTGTAATCGAGCGTCTGACGAGAACGGTGGCTGACCATGGCTAACAAGATTCCGCCGCTACGCGCGCAAGACAAGCTGGTCTTCCTGCTCGCACTCGTGCCGTATTTGATGGACCGCGATCGTGTCAGCGTTGCTGAAGCCGCGAAGCACTTTGGTGTTCCTGAACAGCAGATTCGTGATGCCGTTCGTTTGATCGCCGTGTCGGGAATCCCGGGGGAGACGGCCACATATCAAGCTGGCGACCTCTTCGATATCGCTTGGGATGACTTCGAAGACAATGACCAGATCGTATTGACCCACCTTGTCGCAATCGACGATTCGCCACGTTTCTCAGCTCGTGAGGCATCCGCGCTGATCGCCGGACTTCAGTATCTGTCAAGCCTGCCCGAACACGCCGATCGTCAGGCTATCGCCACGTTGACGTCCAAGCTTTCTCGAGGTGCTTCTGCGGCCCCCACCGCTGTGGCGGTAGAATCGAGTGCACTCGACGAAACCCTTGCACTCATCCGCGAGTCGGTCGCTGCCGGCACCCAGATCGAGTTTGACTACCGAAATTCACGAGGTGAGTCGGAGCGCCGCCGCATTGACCCTCTCCGTGTCGAGTCTGTAGATGCTGACTGGTATGTCCGCGGCTGGTGCCACTCCCGCGAAGACGTTCGCACCTTCCGTCTCGACCGCATTTCCCAGCCGTCGATGACTTCGGAGGCCATTACGCACACTGCCGGCGACGTGAACCTCCCCGAAACGCTCTTCGATACGTCGGATGAGGACATTGAGGTAAGCATTGAAGTGCTCCCGAGCGCGATAGGGCTGCTGGGGGACTATGTCTCCGATGACGCGGTGCTCGTTCCGGCGGGTAAACACATACGCACGACAGTTCGGGTGCCGCACTTCCACGGACTCAAGAGGCTGATCGCAGGACTCCCCGGAGTCGTTACTGTGGTTTCACCGCCTGAGGCTCGCGACGCAGTCGCGCGCTGGGCGCAGGCTGGAGCGTCACAATACGAGGAAGAGCAGTAGGTATCATTGTGATTGCATGGTGGGGTTGGCTGCTTATCTGGGTGAGCCTTGTGCTTGGACTTCTCGTCATGCTCGCAGTAATCGCGTGGGTGCTCTTCCGCAAAGCGATGGTCGTCATGAACGATCTGTCGGATGTCGTCGACAAGACTTCGATACTTGACGTGGAGTCAGAGAAGCTCTCGAAGCCTCAGATTGCGATCCTTACTCAGATGGCGGAGGTTCGTGATCGCCATGACGCCCAAAGGCAACGACGCCTCGACCTCAGGGATGCTCGACGAGAACGCCGTCTCGAACGTGGCAGAACCATCACGAAGCGGGATGCATCTCAATCGCAGTGGCCAGAGGGCTGGTCTTAAGTGGGCTGGATTTTTGCGATCGGGTTGATTCTGATCGCGCTGCTGTGGTTCGCGACATGGCTTCGACGGCGAGCCATCCGTGCTTTGCTGCTGACATCCGGAGCGCAAACCTCAGGTGCGAGCAGTATGTATCGCCGTGGTCGTGGCACGCCGCGCATAGCGGTGAGCTACACCGACAACACGGGTGCAGAGCGCGTCATCGTCAAGGCTCTCGTGAGCGCAGGAGATGCCCAGTTGCTCGAGAAGCCCGCTGTCGTTCTGTACCACCCCAAGTATCTCGGGCGTTCCGACTACGTGTTGCTCGGTTTTGGAAAGCAGCCCCACCGCTGGTTTCAGGGAGAGTTTGTGCGGGTTTCCAAGCCTCAGTCTCGACCCTCAAGGTGAGAGTAATCTCGCCGAACCTAGGTATGATTGGCCCACGCAGCCTCGATCTTTAAGGAAGTTCTTCATGTTCGGAAACGCTCTCAGCGGTTGGCACCTCGTCATTCTCCTGGTCGTCATCCTTTTGCTCTTCGGTGCACCGAAACTTCCTGGACTCGCGCGTAGCTTGGGCCAGTCAATGCGAATTTTCCGCAGTGAGGTTAAGACGATGAAAGACGAGAACAGTTCTGACTCGTCTGGCGACAACTCCACGGATTCGAGCAACGACTCTTCGCCTAAGTCCTAACTCTCGTGGCGGTACGTGCCGAGAGGTGGCGGTCTAAGGGCGACGAACGCATGTCCCTGGGCGCCCACCTCGTAGAGCTCAAAAAGCGGTTGTTCATTGCTGCGATCGCGATCCTCGTTACGGCGATTGCGGGCTTCATCTTTGCCGATTTCTTCATTGACGCGCTGCGTGCGCCAATTACGAATATCGCAGAATCATCGGGGCGAGGCGCAGCTCTCAATTACGATGCAGTGACGCAAGCATTCGATATTCGGATGCAGATCGCATTCACAGTGGCGATTGTCGCGGCAAGCCCTGTCTGGCTTTATCAAGTGTGGGCATTTCTTGTTCCCGGCTTGGTGCGCAAAGAGAAGCAGTACGCGGTTGGATTCCTGGCCACCGCTATCCCGCTGTTCTTAGCTGGCTGCGCGGCTGGCTGGTACGTGATGCCTAACATCGTCACGCTCATGCTGGGGTTTGCGGGAGAGCAAGATCTCTCCAACTTGAACGCGAAGTACTACTACGACTTCATCGTGAAGTTGCTGCTCGCCGTTGGCATTGCTTTCGTTTTGCCGGTGTTCATCGTACTTCTCAACTTTGTCGGAGTGCTGTCGGCGAAAGCGATCCTCAAAGGCTGGCGAATCGCGATTCTTACTATTTGCGTTTTCACTGCTATCGCCACCCCCGCAGCCGACGTCATCTCGATGTTCTTGTTGGCGATCCCCATGATCATTCTTTATTTCATCGCCGCTTTGATCGCGTGGATCCACGATCGTCGCGCTGCGAAAAAAGCAGCGACTATCGATACCGAGTTGCGCACCGAGGCCGAGCCTTTCAGCGCTTAGGCTGTAAGCAATGATTGAATTGTCTCCCGCCGAACGCTACGCCGCGGCGAAGAAGCGTCGTGGATACCCCGTGCTCGAATCATTCCGCGCGAGCCAACGCTTTGATCTGGACTCGTTCCAGATCTCTGCCTGTGAAGTGGTCGAATCCGACAAGAGTGTTCTCGTCGCGGCGCCTACAGGCGCTGGCAAGACGATCATCGCGGAGTTTGCCATCTATCGGGCCATGCAGTTGGATGGCCCCAAGGTCTTCTACACAGCGCCGATGAAAGCGCTCAGTAATCAAAAGTTTCAAGAACTCGTCGCCGAATATGGCCCCGAAGCCGTTGGCTTATTGACCGGGGATACCAACGTCAACGCGAGTGCCCGCATCGTGGTGATGACCACTGAGGTGCTTCGCAACATGCTGTATGCGAAGTCCGATCTGTTGAAGAACCTCAGCACTGTCGTCATGGATGAAGTGCACTTCCTCGGCGATCGTTTTCGAGGCGCCGTCTGGGAAGAAGTGATCATTCACCTTCCCGAAGACGTTCGGATGGTGTCACTGAGCGCGACAGTGTCGAACGCTGAGGAGTTTGGCGACTGGTTGCAGGCGGTGAGAGGCGACACTGAAGTTATCGTCTCTGAAGACCGTCCAGTGCCTCTCGAACAGCACGTGCTCGTAGGCACAAAGCTCATTGACCTGTTTGATTCTTCGGGACTGGCTGCCACGAACCGAGTAAATCCGGAACTCGCGCAAATGGCTCGCTTCGGCGGCCGAAGCCAATCTGTGGGCAACCGCCGCAAGAGTAATCGTCAGAACTCTTATGGCGGACGCCCTGCACGGTCTCGAATGGACCGCGCGGATGTCGTAGCCATGCTGTCGTCGAAGAACCTTGTGCCGGCTATTTTCTTTATCTTCAGTCGCATGGGCTGCGATCAGGCAGTGAACCAGGTACTGCGCGCGGGTGTTCGCCTCACGACGTCAGAGGAGCGTGACGAGATTCGCGAAATCGTGGAGGCACGCTGTCGCACTCTTCTCGATGAAGATCTCGCTGTTCTGGGCTACTGGGATTGGTTGAGCGGTCTCGAACGTGGCGTTGCGGCCCATCATGCGGGCCTTCTTCCTGCGTTCAAAGAGGTAGTAGAGGAGCTCTTCCAAAAGAAGCTCGTCAAAGCGGTCTTTGCGACAGAAACACTTGCTCTCGGCATCAATATGCCTGCCCGTACTGTCGTGCTGGAAAAGCTTGAGAAGTTCAACGGTGAAGCTCGAGTTCCGATCACACCGGGGGAGTACACCCAGCTCACGGGTCGTGCCGGCCGGCGCGGTATCGACATCGAGGGTCACTCGGTCATCCAGTGGGTCGACGGCCTAGACCCGCAAGCGGTTGCGTCGCTTGCCTCACGCCGCACCTACCCCTTGAACTCAAGTTTCAAACCGACCTACAACATGGCCGTCAACCTCATCGAATTGTTTGGCCGAGAACACACTCGTGAAATTCTGGAGTCGAGCTTCGCGCAATTCCAAGCAGACCGTGCTGTCGTCGACCTCGCACGCAAGGTCCGTTCGCAGAAAAACTCGCTCGACGGCTATGCAAAGTCGATGGAATGCCACTTGGGCGATTTCGCCGAGTACTCTCGCATCCGCCGGGAACTCAACGACCTTGAGAAAAAGCCTCAACCACGCGGCGATGCGGGTCACCGGGGCGAACGCGAGCGGCGCCAGCGAAAGCTCGGCGCCCTGCGCAATCAGATGCGCAAGCATGACTGTCACGCGTGCCCCGAACGCGAGTCTCATGCTCGTTGGGCCGAACGCTGGTGGCGCCTCAAGCGCGAGACAGATCAGTTGAGCCGTCAGATCCAGAACCGCACGGGTGCCGTGGCGAAGATCTTCGACCGGGTGACCGACGTTCTTACTCAGCTTGAGTACATCGAGCCGGGCAAGAACGGGGAGATGACGCTCAACGCGCACGGGCGCATCCTGCGTCGAATCTATGGCGAACGCGATCTCCTGGTCGCCGAATCACTGCGCCAAGGGTTCTGGAACGACCTTGACGCCGCGTCTCTCGCGGCCATGGCGACAACGCTCGTCTATGAACCTCGCCGCGACGAGGGAGACCTCGGCGACCGGTATCTGCCTCGTGGACCATTCCGTGAGGCTTTCGACAAGACGACGACGCTGTGGGCTCAACTCGACGACTTGGAGCGCGATAACCGTCTTCCCGGCAGTCAGCCCCTCGCGGCCGGGCTTGCGCTCTCGATGTACCGCTGGGCGAATGGATCAAACTTAGACTCTGTGCTTGACCTCGCCGAGATGGCAGCAGGAGACTTTGTGCGCGTGACCAAGCAAACTATCGATCTGCTCGACCAGTTGTCTGTCGTCGCTGATGGGGACGTGGGCCGTACCGCGCGTAAGGCGCTTGATGGCATCCGTCGTGGAATCGTCGCCTACAGCTCTGTCGCTTAGGCTCGACTCGTGATGCCCGACAAACCCGTTGCTGTGCTGCCATTGTGGGCCGCAATCGTCACAGCGATTGCCTCGGGGCCGATTATGGATGCGGGCTTTCCCGACAAGAGCTTCTGGCCGGTGACATTTGTCGGTATCGCTCTCATGCTCGTTGCGCTGCGGGGGCGCAGCACGGGTTCCGCACTTCTCGTGGGTTTTGTGGGCGGATTCGCGTTCTATCTGACCCACATTTCGTGGGCGTCTCTCTTTTTGGGTCCTGTTCCGATGTTGGCCCTGTCGTTTCTTGAGTCGCTGTTCGTCGCGCTCGGCGGTCTTGCCATCGCTCTGGCCTATCGCTGGATTCCGCGTGTATACGGCGCGGGCTGGGGAGCAACCCTAGGTCTTGCGGTCGTTGTTTCCGGCCTCTGGACAGCTCGCGAAGCATGGATGAGCGTGTGGCCGTACGGCGGCTTTTCCTGGGGCCGAGTTGCTCTCTCGCAGTCAGAGAGTCCGCTTTCACCCCTATTTCCGTGGCTCGGTGTTTCCGGCGTTAGCTTCGCCATGGTTCTTGTGGTAGCGCTCTGTCTCTCCGCTGCAGAATATTCGTGGCGTCACTACACCTCGCTGCCACTGGATGCTCGCTCCCAGCACACGTCAAGGGTGCTCCGCACCGCTTTCGTGCCGGTGGCCATCTTCACGATCCTGCTCAACGTTCCGACGTGGCAATCGACGCTGGAGGGCACGCTCCGGGTTGGCGCAGTGCAGGGCAATGGCAAGGCAGCGTACTTCGACCAACGAGAACGAGGCGATCTCCTTAACGCTCAGCTCAGCGCCACTGAACCGCTCTATGGGCAAGATCTGGACCTTGTGGTGTGGCCGGAGGGCGGCACCGACGTTTCGCCGCTGAGCAATAGCTACGCGGCATCCGCTTTCGACTATGTCGTAGACAAAGCTGGTGCACCGCTGATCTCTGGTGACATTACTGAGCGCGACGGCAAAGTCTTTAACAGCCAGATCCTCTGGATGCCGGGGGAGGGCGTCGTTGATATTTACGACAAGCGCCACCCGGTTCCATTCGGCGAATATGTACCGAATCGAGAATTTTGGTCGCAATTCGCGCCGGACCTCATTGGTCTCATCGCCCGCGACTATTCCATCGGAACCACAGACATGGTCTTCGACGTGAATGGCGTCACGGTGGGCGTCAACATTTGCTTCGATATCGTTGACGATCAGATTTTGACCGAGTCTGTCGAACAGGGCGCGCAAGTAATTATCGCGTCTTCGAACAATGCCGACTTCGGCTTCACTGACGAGAGTGCTCAGCAACTCGCCATGGCTCGAATTCGTGCGCTCGAACTGGGCCGCAGTGTCGTCAATATTTCTACTGTCGGGCTGAGCGCGATTATCGCGCCCGATGGAACTACTGTCGCCGAAGTACCCTGGTATACCGCAGCAACCATGGTTGAAGATGTGCCGCTCTCCACGAGCATCACTCCGGCCGTTTTGGGCGGCCGGGAGCTTGAATGGCTCGTGTCAGGCCTTGGACTCAGCGCAGTCTTAATCGCAGGTCTGGTCGGTCGGAGAAAGAATGCCTAACGTCGTCGTGGTAGTCCCCACTTACAACGAAATCGAGAACGTTTCCTCAATCGTCGGTCGGCTACGGCAAGCAGTGCCGCGCGCTCATGTGCTCGTCGTCGACGATTCCAGCCCCGACGGCACAGGGGAGCGCGCTGAAGAGCTCGCCGCCGGCGACCCAGGCGTATCAGTTCTGCACCGCGCGAAGAAAGAGGGTTTGGGTAAGGCCTACTTGGCTGGCTTTGCTCTCGCTCTCGAGCGAGGCTACGACTACATCGTTCAGATCGATGCTGATGGTTCACACGATCCATCTGATCTTCCGGCCATGATCACTCTCGCTAAAGCAGGCAACGACCTTGTTATCGGGTCCCGATGGATACCGGGGGGTTCAGTAAAGAACTGGCCGTGGTACCGCCACAGCGTCTCGCAGGCAGGAAACTCGTATGCTCGTCGGATGTTGCGCTCAGATATCAAAGATCTGACCGCAGGATTCCGGGTGTTTCGCGCGAGCGCCCTTCGAGAACTCGGACTCGAGGGTGTCTCCTCGCAGGGCTACTGTTTTCAAGTCGAGCTGGCCTGGAACATGGAACGTGCGGGCTACCGAGTGGCAGAGCATCCGATCACGTTCGTTGAGCGTTCGACGGGCCGGTCAAAAATGCATGCAGGAATTGTTGCAGAGGCACTGCTCAGGGTCACCGGATGGGGCATATCGGCGACCCTGAGTTCAGCACGTCGTTAGTTAGGCGCCGATCTTCTGCTGGCCGCGGCGGGCACGCAAGAAGTCAAGGCGCTCTTGAAGGAGTTCTTCGAGCTCGGGCCGGGTGCGACGCTCGAGAAGCATGTCCCAGTGGCTACGTGGAGTCTTAACGTCGACCTCATCGAGTTCGACCAGTGCACCGTCTTCGTCGAGGAGTGTTCCCTCGTGACCAGTCTTGGCATCCTGCCATTGCTGGGGAACTTCGGCGTCTGCCGCGAACATCACTTCAAAAGTGCTGCCGTCGGCCGCCTTGTATACGCTCTTTTTCCGCGGGGAAAACTCGACACCCTCTTCGCTCTGTAAGCTCTGGGTTCCAAGTCTCATGCCGCGCAAGCTGCGATCTGCCATCGTGTGGCCTCCTTCAATTCGCGGTTTCTACAAGTAATAACGCCTCTTGCTGAACGAATGCTTCCAAGCGCGCAGTGTTCACAGCGAGTTGTCAGCATTTGCCAACATTTCCCGCTGCCGTGAAGTGGAGTGTGCGCGACCGTTAGGCGCGCGATTTCACAACTTCGAGGGCGAGGTCTGCTCGATCAGTGACGATTCCATCGACTCCGAGATCGAGCAAGTGACTCATTCGCTGCGGTTCATTGATTGTCCAGACATGCATCTCGAGTCCGAGATCATGCACGCGGGAAATCATCCGTTGAGTGGTCACCCGCAACCCTAGCGCTTTCTCTGGCACTTGAATGGCCACTAGGCCCGAAAGTGCTCGCTTTGTTGCGGGAGAGATGCCCGCTTTCGCACTAATGAGCGCCATCAAGAATCGGCGCGCGGATGCGGAGCTCGCGATTCCGGGCAGTTGTTCAACGGCCGCAGCACGGCGTGCTTCATCAAACGAGGTTACGAGCACGCGATCGACCGCGCGAATTTCGCGAATGGCACGCGCTGCCGGAAGGACAGCTCCTGTGATCTTGACATCCACGTTGAAGCGAGTCTCGGGAAAGCCATCGAGCGCATCGGCCAGTGAACAGAACCCTTGGCCGTCGCCGAGTTCAATGCGTCGCAGTTCGGCCATCGTGAGTTGGCTGACTTTGATATCACGTCCTGCAACTCGAGCGAGCCCGGGGTCATGAGCGACGACCGCGACCCCGTCGAGACTGACGTGAACATCCGTCTCGATGTACTGCGCGCCGGCCGCAACAGCCTTCGCAAAGGCAAGCATCGTATTTTCGGGTGCGTCAACCGCAAGCCCCCGGTGCGCGAACACGCGGGGGTGTGCGGGGGAGAGATACGACGAGTTACCGCTACCGCGCGACTGGTCCCTTGCCACTAAAGAATCCTTCACCAATGCCCTTGAGCGCTTCCGTCAATTCTGACGGGATGATCCACATCTTGTTGGAGTCACCTTCTGCAATCTTAGGCAGCGTTTGGAGGTATTCGTAGGCAAGAAGCTTCGGGTCGGGATCGCCCTCATGAATTGCGGCAAAAACTGTCTTGATCGCCGCAGCTTGACCGTCAGCGCGAAGAACAGCCGCTTTGGCCTCACCTTCAGCCTCGAGGATCGCGGCTTGGCGCGAACCCTCAGCTTCAAGAATCGCTGCCTGCTTCGTTCCCTCGGCGGTCAGAATTTGCGCTCGGCGGTCACGCTCGGCACGCATCTGCTTCTCCATCGAGTCCTGAATTGACAGGGGTGGATCAATCGCTTTGAGCTCGACCCGCCCGACGCGGATGCCCCACTTGCCCGTTGCTTCGTCCAGAACGACTCGCAATTGTGAGTTGATGTTGTCGCGACTCGTGAGTGCTTGCTCGAGGTTGAGGCCACCAACAACGTTTCGCAGTGTGGTGGTCGTCAGCTGTTCGACGGCGCCGAGGTAGTTGCCGATTTCGTAGGTCGCGGCACGAGCATCCGTGACTTGGAAGAAGACCACCGTGTCGATGGAGACGACGAGGTTGTCTTCGGTGATCACCGGCTGCGGTGGGAACGAAACAACTTGTTCGCGCAGGTCGATGAGGGGCAGCATCCGGTCGATGAACGGCACGAGAATGTTGAGCCCAGGAAGGAGAGTTTTTCGATACTTTCCGAGCCGTTCGACGACGCCGGCGCGCGCCTGCGGAACAATCCGAATAGCGCGGAACAGCGTGACGAGCACGAAGATCGCGAGAATGACGAGCAGGATGATGACAAATATCTGGCCGATGAAGCCAGCGGGATCATTCACTTTTCTTCCTTTCTCGGCGACTGTGGGGTCGCTCGAGGCTTAGTGGTGCTGGAGTGTGGCTGCGAAGGTTCGGGAACCACGCGGGCGATCGCACCCTCTATGCCTGCGACAGCGACACGCTTACCTACCGCGATCGACGCAGTGGGCGACTGCTCATCGATACGCGCAGTCCAGGTCTCACCGTTGTCGAGCTTCACTTCGCCCACACCGTTGGTGAAGGCGCCCGTGACTCGACCGCCGAGATCGTAGAGAGCATCGACGTTGCTTTTGGCGGGGTCTGCACCCTTTTCAAGGTTCATCAACAGGATCGGCCTGATCGTGAAGATGAGGAGGCCCGAAATTGCGGCAGCGAGAGCGATTTGCACAAACCACGGCCAGCCCAAGAGGTTGGAACCAAGCCCACCGATGAGGGAGCCAGCCGCAATCATCAGAAACGTGAACTCGAGAGTGAGAACTTCAACGACGATGAACAGCACAACAAGAGCCAACCAAAGAATCCACAGATACTGGGTGAGGTCTACGAGCATTAGCTGGCGCCCTTCATCGTTGCGCTGATCAACAAATCTTCATTCACGACGCTAGCACTTAGATCACTGCAGAGGGCAGCTTCGACCGCTAAAGTCGTAGCGTGAATAGCGATACTTCAAACCCCCTGGCCGCTCACTCGCTCGATGGCGCTCGCGCGCTCATCACTGGATCGTCGCGGGGGATTGGTGCCGACACCGCGGCTTACTTCGCCCAGGCCGGTGCCCGTGTTGCCGTGAACTACCGCAACAAGGAGGCGCGCGCGCTCAAGCTAGTCGCGCAGCTCAACGAAACTGATGGTTCAGCTATCGCCATTGGCGCGGACCTCACTGACCCGGCTACTGTTTCAGCGCTGTTCGAGACAGTGAAGGCCGAATTCGGCGGGCTGGAAATCTTAGTGCTAAACGCATCCGGCGGTATGGAGGGCGGAATGGCTGAGGACTACGCTATGCAGCTCAACCGCGACGCTCAGGTCAACTTCCTGAAGACAATGATGCCGCTGCTTCACGAAGGTTCTCGCGTCGTTTTCGTCACGAGCCATCAGGCGCACTTCATTCGCACAGTAGAAACGATGCCCGAGTACGTGCCTGTCGCACTCAGCAAGCGCGCCGGCGAAGATGCCCTTCGCGAACTGATTCCAGAACTTGAAGCCCAGGGTGTTGGCTTTGTGGTTGTTTCCGGCGACATGATCGAGGGCACCATCACGGCAACTCTCCTCCAGCGCGCCAACCCCGGCGCGATCGAGGCGCGAAAGGAAGCAGCCGGGCGCCTGTACAACGTGAGCGAATTCGCCGCTGAGGTCGCGTCTGCCGCCGTGGATCCCGTTCCTGAGAACAACACTCGCTACGTGGGCGACGTCTCCGACTTCCTCAACAAATAGAGAGTCTCGGATGCCGGTCAACCGCGCTACTAGCCGCGTACTGCTATTCGACCGCGATAACCGTTTCTTGCTCTTTCTCACGAAAGCACCGGACACGAGTGGCGTCGCGCGCTGGCTGACCCCGGGCGGAGGCGTGGACCCGGGGGAGTCCCATCACGAGGCTGCTGTTCGTGAGCTTCACGAAGAGACCGGGCTTGTTCTCTCTGATCTCGGTGAGCCTGTGTGGACACACGATTTCGATGTCGAGTGGGACGACCCCGACCATGACACAGGTCATGCCGTGTTCTACGAGGCCGAGGTGGATGCCTTCGTGCCGTCGCAAGATTTCTGGACTGACGACGAGAAGGTCGACGTGCTCGAGCACCGGTGGTGGAGAGTCGAAGAGTTGGCTACATCATGTGATCGTTTTGAACCGGCGGAGCTTGTTGAGATCGTTCAGACTCGCTTAGAGAAAAGAAGCCGATGACTCGCCGCATTCGCGAATACACCGTTGCTGATCTTGAATACTTGAACACGGTGAATTGCGTTCGAATGACCAATGATGACGCTGTGGAGTTGGGACTATTCGCCGTCCAGGTCATCAAGGAGTGGGATCTCAATCTTGCAGTTGAGGTCGTGCTCGGTGGGGATGTCGTGTTCAAGGCGAAGCTGAAGGATACGAACGTCGACAACGATGCATGGCTTGCCGGCAAGGCAGCCGCCGCGGAGCGATTCGAAGAGCCGTCTCTTCTTGTCAAACTTCGCCATCGTGCAAACGGTGCGCCTTTCGAAGACCGCACCGACGTCGATCACGAAGTGGTAAAAGCCCACGGAGGCTCCATTCCTTTGCGGGTCGATGGCGAGATCGTCGGCACGATCACAATGTCAGGGGAGCCAGACGCTGTCGACCACGAGGCCGCAGCGGAAGCGCTTGCTCGTTTTCTCGATAGTCGCGGACTCCCACACAAGCGCAGAAGTTGATATATTCTCTATAAATTCGTGTATTCTGGGCACAGCAGCCACATCAGCATTTCTTCTCACGCAGCGTGAGCTGCCGCACTCCGAGACCCCTGCCGCACACCGAGACAGGGGAGCGGCGTTGAACCGCGACGCTCTCGTGGCGGCGTGGTTCGGACTCGTCACAGTCGCTCGATGCGCGTCAGCAACCCTGGACGAGAGTGGCACGGCCGCAGCGCTCGGGATACCGGCGCAAGCCACGGAGGCAGCGCGGCGCCGAAGTCGCTCACGTTATGTCAGAAAATGTGAATCGGGTGGCACTCAACGCGCTGCTTGCGGCGCTCGACGCGCTGAACGAACTCCTATTGGCCCAGAGCTCACGCGCTGGTGGAACGCACAAAACTCCAGCGGGAATCCTGAAGAACGGTTGAGTTGCCGTCTACTCAGACTGCATCAGGTCCGCAAGAAACACGCCTGCGCTTCGGCACCAGCGAGAAAGATCTCGCGACTGTCAGTCGACCGCTCAAGAGGCCGCACACAGAGCCAACCCGGCCACTCTCGCTGTCACAGTTGGTATCCGATAATGCACATTATGTCAGCTTGTAAACGAAATGCCCCCTCACCACAGATAATCCCGCAGTAATCACTGGAGGCTACAAATAATGGACTTCGTTATCGCCGTCGTTCTTGTCGGCATTTTCCTCTACATACTCCACGGCGTCATCCGCAGTGCCGTTCGTGATGGCATCCTGATGGCTGACGAGGAACGCGAGTCCACTAAGACTCCCCACTCTGAATAATTCTCAGAGCTGTTACACAAAAGGAGCAGGCGGCCGATTCGACCGCCCACTCCCCTGCATCGTTATGAGAGCTCGAGGCTCAACGACTTAGTACTTGTATGACTGCCCGCCGTCGATGGGTAGGACGGTTGCGTTGACGTAGCTTGCGTCATCGCTCAGCAGGAAGGCCACGACGGCAGCGATCTCGGGCGCTTCGCCGAAACGCTTCGTGGGGTTGCCCTGAATGAACTGATCAGCGGCGCCACGAGGGTTCTCAGCATCCAACTGCTTCATGGAGTTTTCGACCATGGGCGTCCAAATGGCGCCAGGTGCGATGGCGTTGATGCGGATGCCGTGCTCCGCGTATTCAATGCCTGAGTTTCGAGTGAGGCCCACAACGCCGTGCTTGGCCGCTGCGTAGCCGGACTGGTTTCCGATTCCGCGGATGCCGCCAACACTGGCCGTGTTCACGACCATTCCGGATCCCTGCTCACGCATGATCTTGAGAACCTTTTCGAGACCCAAGAAAACACCGCGCAGGTTGATGGCGACGACCTTGTCGAATTCGTCTGCGGAGAAGTTCTCGGTGAGGTTCTGCTTGCCTTCGATGCCGGCGTTGTTGAAGAAGCCATCGATGCGCTCAAAGCGAGCGATTGTCTCCGCTACGTAGCGGTCGACATCCTCTTCCTTGGAAACGTCGGCGACGACCGTCAATACCTCAGCGTCGGGTGCAGCCTCTGCGACGGCTTTCACCGAGTCAGCCAAGCCAGCCTCGGAGATGTCGACGAGCGACAGTTTCGCGCCCTCCGACGCGAGACGAACGGCAGCGGCGCGGCCGAGGCCGGATCCCCCACCAGTGATGAGAACTACGCGGTCTGAGAAGCGATTCATGAGTAACCTTTCGAGTGGTTGCCCGAGCCAGCGTCACCCTGAACGACGCTGGTTCAGCAAACGTTTCTGCACAATGCGCCGCTGGGGTTTCGTCAGCCTGTCGCGGCGAATCGCGCTTCTATACAAGTTTGACTATAGAGCTCGAGTCTGGACGTCGCCTCAACACGAGAAGCGCCATCCCCGCGATCACGAGCATGAGGGCCAGCTGCAGCGGTAGAGCGTTCGACGATCCTGTGAACGCGAGTGAGCCCTCCCTCGCTGCCGCGATCGTGATGGTGGTCCAGCCGATAAGCGAGCCGTCAGCCGCGGTAACCACCAGTCGGTGGGACCCCGGCGTGATGGTCGTGGGAATCGTCGCTGTCACGGCGCCAGCAGCAGACACCGTCGGAGAACCAAGCAACGTGGGCGTGGAGTAGATCCACGTGTTCACGACGTCTCCAGCCAATGCTGCACCAACGACGATCGTGATCGTGTCGCCTGGCCGCGCGCTGGTCGGACCGGATACGGCACCGCGATTCGAGTCGAGCAGGTCAGCCGCGGGAATCGCAACCGGCGCGCTAGGGCCGGTCGGGTCAGTCGGATCCGTCGGATCCGTCGGATCCGTCGGATCCGTCGTTATCGTGCAGTCGATGGTGCCCGCCCGCAGCGCGAAACCGTCAGTGTTCGAGTCATCCGACCAGTACACGGGCTTCGAACCCGTCGCACACTCAGACTGCGCTGACACCGCGAAGCCCTCATTGTTAATGTTCGGCATGCCGCTCGGGCGCTCGAAAACGGTTGCTACCTCGAATGAGCCGTCGGTCGCGCCATCCTGAGCGATTTCGAGAAGTGCGCTGCGTCCGTTGCAGGTGTCGTCGCAGACAGCCCAGAGCCCGCCGAGAGCAGGGTCAAACTCGAGCTCCATGACACTCGAGAAGCCGCTTTCGACAGTCGCGACTCGCTGGAATGCCCCGGAGTTCTGGTCGAGCGCATACGCGTAAATTGCGCCGTTGGCTTCTAGCCCGACGAAGAAGAGCCCGTCGCCGTGACCGTCGTACATGTTGGGGCTATAGAGGTCGTTCGTATTGTCGTCGACGAACCCTTCGGCGACAAGAAAACTGTCAGGAATCCACGCGATTCCTTCGAGCCCGGCGTTCGCAGCCACGATAGGCAGATCAGCAGTGAGGTTCCATTCGTGGCTAGCCGTCAATTCGGATACTGCGCCAGAAACGTCATAGCGAAGAATCGTCGGGCGACTCACCCCGCTGTTCGCGTTGTCGCGCTCACTCGCAATGAAGACTCCCCCGGAGGCGCCAGCTTCGGTCAGCGCAACTCCTTCGGCATCTACATCACCGGTTCCATCGGAGTAGTGCCGCAACTTGCCCGCGGTCCACGAGTCGCTCAGGGCAGGCACCCAGTTCGCTCCATCGAAGACCAGTTTGTAGAGTGCTCCAGGACCGTTCTTGGCCGCCCAGAGAACGTCACCCGAATCCGCAGCCTCGAAAGCAAGACCGCTCATGTTGTCGCTGAACGCATCCTTTTCATTCACGGTCGACACGGACGTTGCCCCTGGCCAGGGCGCTGTTTCGAGTTCGCCGACACAGCTATTGGCCGCGCCCTTCGTGGGGGATTTTGACGTCTCGAATTCGCCCGTTCCGTCGGGGCAGCGTGCATAGGTTGTCGTGGCGTGCGAGGTCCAGCTGTAGCTGTCGAGAAGGGTGACGCTGTCAGCCTCGAAGAGCCTTGCCGAGTCTCCCCCGCCGAGCCCAAAGTCAGGCTCGACAACGAGATAGTCGCCCGCAGCGATAGTCGTGCCGGCAGCGAGCGTGAAGGCGTGGCTGTCGTCGTTGTCCTTGAGGATGAAGCCCGAGACATCCACGGAATCAGCGCCGTTGTTTTTCAGCTCGACCCAGTCGCTCGAATCGCCGCTGGATTCGACTTCGTTGATGCGGATTGGCGCGCTGCAGTCGTTGACTGACCCTTTAGTGGAGCGGGTGGTGTCGACAAACTCTGAACCACACACCCCGAGGGTCGTTGGCGAGTGGCCGCTCCAGCTGCGGGAATCGATCGCAGTGAAACCGTCGGCGGCGAAAAGGCGAACCGAGTCGGCCGTGCCGAGACCAAATCTTAAGGCGGGCTGATCGAAGACAAAGTAACCACCAGCGGCGAGCACCGTGTCAGCAGGGATTCGTGCAACGTGGCTGTCGTCGTTGTCTTGAATGACCCAGTTGGAGATGTCCACTGCATTACTGCCGCTATTGAACAGTTCGATCCAGTCGGTGGCATCGCCATTCGACTCGATCTCGTTGATCCGCACATCCGGGATGATGGCCGCTACACAATCGTTAACGGCACCCTTGGTCGTGCTGTTCATCGTCGCAAAGTCGCCGATTCCGTCGGGGCAGCGACCGTAGCTTGTAGTGGCGTGCGCTTCCCACGAGTAGCCATCAATCAGAGTGGTACCGTCCGTGTCGAAGACGCGAGCGGAATCTCCCCCGCCCAGGCCGAAGGACGGCTCGACGGCAAGGAACGCACCGGGTTCGATCGTGGTGCCGTCAGCGATCACGTCGGTGCGACTGTCGTTGTCGTCTTTGAGAACGAGGCCCGAGACATCCACGGTGAACGCACTGATGTTGGTGAGTTCGATCCAGTCGCTTGCGTCGCCGTTCGATTCGATCTCGTTGATGCGCACGGCTGCCGCGGGGGTGATCTCGCACGCGTTCGCGGCACCCTTTGTTGCCGCCACCGTGTCGCGGAATTCCCCTGTGCCGTCGGCACAGCGGCCGTAAGTCACGGCCGCGTGACCGTCCCAAGCGAAAGCATCGATAACCGTTACGCCGTCGTCCGCGAAAAGCCGGGCGGTGTCTGCTTTTCCGAGCCCGAAGCCTTCCGGATTGGCGTCGTCGTTGACGTCAATAGCGAGATACTCGCCCGCAGCAATCGTTGAGCCGGCGGGCAAAGCAAGCGCGCGATCGTCGTTCTCGTCTTTCACGATCCAGCCCGACACATCACGGTCTCGGTTCCTGTGTTCACGAGCTCCACCCAGTCGAATTCATCGCCGTTCGACTCGATCTCGTTGATACGAACCGGGGATACTTCAGCGGCACCCGCAGGAAGCGATGAGACGGTCGCAGCGGTGGCGAACAACGGCACCGCTAACGCGAGGGAAGTGAGGATGGCGACAAGGGACCGTCTGCGCATGGGAAATGCCCTTTCGAGGCTGCGAGGAGAACGCCGGTTCGGGAGAGCTGGCGTGCGCAGTCTTGGGTAGCCATATGAACCAGCGGTGAACGCAAAACATCCGGATAGTGCGAACCGCAAGATGCCGGCGAACCCGCGCCTGCGCCGACGCACGAGCTCTGAGCATCGTTCTCGGCCGCTTAATGCGTCTGTGAATATAGTGCAGAAAACTCAGATACGTTACACTTTCCAGATGGAAAGTGATTCCGCGGACTCCCCCACCGCCCCAGATCCCGCCCCACAAACCACGCGGGCTGAAGCCTCTCGCCAGCTCCAGCACTATCAGGAAGTGCGCGATTCGGTGAAGCAGCGGGGGCCGTCCCGCGGCTTTGCGTGGTTCAGCCTCTGGAGCGCTCTCATGGGAGCCAGCTATGTTGGCGTGTTTCTTCTTGCATTTTCCGGGAGCATTGGCACAGCCGGCGACAGCAACCCCGATAAGTTCTCGCAGACATCGCTACTCATCGTGCCGATACTGGCGTTCACCACAATGACCACGGGCGCTCGAGAACGGTTCGGGATCCGAAGAGCGCTGCCACGAGCAGCGTGGATCCCCTTGGTCCTCGCGTTTATCGCAATGACCGGTCTGGCAGGGCTGTCCGTGTTTGACGTACCCTACTCGCGTTCGCTCATCCCGCTGGTCGCTCTCGCCGTTTTCGTTCCTCTGGCCGCACCCGCCATAGCTCAACTGATCCAGGTGCCGCGTTCACGCAATCCGGCGCGCCGCAGTTCCGAACCGCTCAGTACACCCGTGCGGTGGAATACGGCGATCATGGGTGCAGTAGCTGGCTTGCTCATCTCCTTCGGCACTATTCCGATCGTCTCAGCACTGGTGATGGTCGCGGCGCTCGCGGGCATCATGCTCGCCTACGTGCTGGAGGAATCCTCGTGGACTCTGCCCCGAGTCGGTTTCGAGTGGGGCTGGATGCATTGGACTGCGTTCGGCATCACCACGAGCACGCTCTTCGCTTTCGCCGTACTGGCTCCGCTGGCAAAGTCGCCATCATTCGCGGCATCGGTAGCCGCCGGCATCGCTGTATTTCTCATCATGCTCGTGGCTTCGGCGCTGCCCGCGCCCAGAGACACCCGTTCATGAAACAGCATCCACGTCACCAGCTCGATGATGCGTTTCTCACTCCGATACGGCTGTCGCTCATGGCCGCTCTCGGACCCAGAAATGAGATCGATTTTGCGACGCTCAAACAACTCCTCGAGGTCGAGGACTCTGCTCTAAGCAAGGCGATCAGCTACTTTGCGGATGCCGGCTACGCGAAAGTTATTAAAGGGACGGTCGGCAATCGTGCGCGCACGTGGGTGACATCGACGGCATCCGGGTATCGCGCGTATCAGCAGCATCTGCTCGCGCTTCAGGCAATCATCGATCAGGGATAAGCATCTGAAGCGCGCCCAGTTGGCCTCCGTGCACCGGCGACGTCACTACTCGGCCCGCGCGCCCGAGGCTCGGAGGGCTTTCACAATGTTTGTCCAATAGTTTTAGTGAGCACATCTGTTCCCTACCCAAGCACCCGATGACAGGACCACCTGAATGCCACCCCGCGACTCGCAATCCTCCGCCAACTCATCCGCCGGCAAAGATCTCACGGTGAAACAGCAGCGCGATGCACGCCGGGCGGAAAAAGTCGCCGCGATGAAGAAAAAACACGCTGCGGAGAAGCGCCACCGGATGATCGGAATCGTCCTCGGCATTGTTGCCGCGGTTGGGGCGCTGGCGCTCGTCATCGTGTTGGTCGTGACGAACGGAACCCCGCGCACGAGTCCCGAGGCAATTGAAATCGAGGGTCTTCAGAATTATCCGAACATCACCGCCGGCCACGTCACCGGGGCGGTTGAATACGAGCAGAGTCCCCCTGTCGGCGGTGAGCACGCCGCGGTCTGGCTGAATTGCGGCGTCTACACGGAGCCTGTTCCCAACGAAAATGCCGTGCACGCTCTTGAGCATGGAGCTGTCTGGGTTACGTACAATCCGGAGCTAGTCTCCGGCGACGAACTCGAAGAATTGCAAGGCTCCGTGCCGTCGACGTATTCGGTACTGTCGCCGTTTGTTGATCTTCAAGCTCCCGTCATCATCTCCGCCTGGGGCAACCAGGTTGAACTTGATGGAGTCGACGATCCGCGGGTGCAGGACTTCGTCGATAAGTTCTGGCAGGGCGGCGATGCACCAGAGATCGGCGCTTCGTGCTCCGGAGGTATCGACGGCGGCGGACGCATCGCATGACCGGCGGCGACAGCGGTTCGCCACGCCACTCTTGGCTCCGTGTAAGCGCCATGGCGATCGCAGCGATTCTGTTGGTTGGAGTTGGTGTTCTCGTCGGGCAGAAGTTGCTGCCGGCTGAATCCTCCGATCCCTTGACGACGAGTGCCGAAGCCGGTTTCGCGCGCGATATGCAGACGCACCATCTGCATGCTGTCGACATGTCGATGATCATTCTGGAAAAGAGTGAGAATCAAGCCATACGCACCTTGGCCTATGACATCGCCACGGCGCAGGGACAGCAAGCGGGACAAATGTTCGCGTGGCTCATCATGTGGAATTTGCCACAAGCGTCTAGCGAACCCCCAATGACCTGGATGATGGATGACGACGGACACGACTCGCACGGCACCTCGGATTCCGACTCCTCGACCGCGATGGCGATGCCGGGGCTAGCTACCTACGAGCAGATGGAAGCGCTCCGAGCAAGCACCACCGATGCGGACGCGATGTTTCTCGAGCTCATGATTGCCCACCACGCGGGCGGTGTTGATATGGCCGAAGGCCTTCTCGAGCGCTCCACGAACGATGTCGTAACGTCGCTGGCCGAGGGAATGGTGGCCGTGCAAATGAGTGAGATTACCTACATGAACGAGTTGTTCGAAGGTCTAGAGGAATAGAGTTCAGACTCCACGGCGACGAAACAGCACCCACGCGATCGCTAGGCTACCGGCCGCCCACAGAAACAGCACTGCCATCTGCGCGCCGGGTGGAGGCTGCAAAATGTTGCCAAATTGAAACCACGGGTGGAAGAAATTCGGGCCCAGCGTCTCCGCCGCTTCGCGCCCCGACGGGAATACTCGGCCAACGTTAGTGAGCCAAACAAGCGGCGTGTCGACAGTTCTAGGCTCCAGTTGGCTCGTCAGGGTCGGCACGACGACGAAGATCGCCGCCAAGGCAAAAAGTGCGGCGGACGGTGAACGAGCGATCACGCCCACACCGCTTCCGAGTGCCGCGACTAGCCCGAACGCGATCGTTCCTTTGGCAATCGATATCCACACGACGCTCGCGGTGAACATCGCGGGGATTCCTTGGTCCTGCTGAATGGGCGTTGCCACTATTGCGGCCAGCAGTAGTCCGATTGCCCCTGCTGCCATCGCCGCGGCGACAACAACCCCTGTTTTCGCAGTGAGCACCCATCCGCGCAGCGGAACCGCCGTGAGCGCCGGACGGATGTTACCCGTAGCGAAATCTGAGGTGGCGATCGTGGCCCCCAGTGCTGCGATCAAGAACTGGCTCAGAGCTAACCCACCAGTTATTGCGGTCATTTGCTCATCAAAGGTTTGCGAAGCTAAATCCCACGCAGTAATTGGCGCCACCAGGATGTCGCCAGCATTTCTGGTGCCAGCCCAGCGCCACGCCATGAAAACCATTGAACCCGCGCTCAACGCCAGCAGCCACCGCGATGACGGCAGGGTAAGCGCCTTCAGACCCTCGGATCGAACTACTCCCATGAAATTCAATCCACGGGCAGAGCTCTCTACTTCCATCGCCCGCCGCGAGACTCGCGACTGACGACCAATGCGCGAGACTTCCAGATGCACTGACCGTCGTACGAAGATTGCAATTGCGGCTGCTAGGAGGAGCACTGATCCGGAGGCGAGCACCGCGAATCCCGTCAACGGCTCCAGCGCCGACGCAGGAGTCCCTTCCAATACGAATGGCTCTGCCGGTGCTCGCGTAGTGAGCGCTTGGAGTGCGCTGGCCGGGAGCAACTCGACGAACCGCGGCACCCAATTCCCCCCGAGATAGAAGAGTGTGCTCGGCATCAACAAGATAATCCCGACAAAGACGATTGAGGCAGAAACCGCTGATCGAGCGAGCGCGCCAAACGCAAGGCCCAGCACCGCGAAGCATGCAGCGCCCGCGACGACGCTGAGCAACAACTCAGCCGAACGATCGAAGCTGGGCAGGGTGTAACCGCGCGACGTCAACGTGATGGACGACATCCAGCCAGCGACAGCCGTCCCCGCCGCCACGGTAAGCACGGAGAGACCTATGGCCGGCAACGTCTTCGCCAAGAGGAGCGATACGCGCGAGGGCACGGCAGCCAACGACGCCGCCAAAGAGTCGTCTGTGTACTCCGACGTTATGGCGATGAGACCCAGAGTCGCGGACAACACCGCCAGTGGTAGCGCACTCACCGATATCGATTCGAAGAGCACTGAGGTGCCATCGGCGTCCAGATCGGTGCCCACAACCAGCGGCACGAAGAGCACGCGAACTGTCGCCAGCGCAACCGGCAGGAGGAACATCAGCAGCAGGATGAGGCGCGGCGCGCGAAGAGACCACAACTTGAGTAATTCTGAGCGGACCACGCCCCAGATGTGAGTGTGCTTCTTAGTCTCGCCGCGGCCTGCGACGGCGGGACTCACCGCTCCGATCCCTGCCGATATTCGACACTCGAATCAGTGAGCTGGCGATACGTTTCTTCGAGAGATTCCACCTGAGTGCGAAGCTCGGTAAGCGGGATGTTCAACCGAGCCGCCAGTAGTCCGACGTCTTCAGCAGTCGGACCTTCAACTGTCAGCACATCACGCTCCTCTTCTACCCGTGCGCCGGAGGCGACGAGCGGCTCGATCAGGTCGCGCGCGCGGAGGCTGCGCACCATCACGCGTTCAGCGCCCTGAAGGCGGGCGATGTCCGACAATGGAGAATCCGCGAGCACCTTTCCGCGCCCGACAATGACGACGTGGTCAGCGGTGAGTGCAACCTCGCTAATCAGATGGGACGAAAGCAGCACTGTGCGCCCCTCCGCCGCGAAGTCGCGCACTAACTCCCGAAACCACATCACGCCATCAGGATCTAGACCGTTGACGGGCTCATCAAACACAAAAACGTCGGGATCGCCCAGCATGGAGGCTGCGATTCCGAGGCGTTGCCGCATCCCTAACGAATAGCCTCCCACTCGACGAGAGGCCACACCGCTGAGCCCCACCTCTTCGAGCACGAACTCAACGCGATCGTTCGAAATCCCATGAGTGAGCGCTAGCGCCTTCAGGTGGTCGAAGCCGGTGCGGCCCGGATGCGCGTTTCGGGCATCCAACAAAGCCCCCACACGAAACAGCGGGTTCTTGATGCGGCGGTAGGGTTCGCCTCCGACGAGGGCCTCCCCCGAATCGGCAGTCTCGAGGCCGAGCAGGATGCGCATCGTCGTGGTCTTGCCCGAGCCGTTTGGCCCGAGGAAGCCAGTTACGCGTCCAGGCCGAGCCTTAAAGCTAAGGTCATCGACCGCTGGCTTGTCGCCGAAACGCTTCGAAAGGCTGCGGAACTCGATCAAATTTTCTCCTATGACACATTCAGTGACCCCGCTCAAGCGTAAACGGCGAACCCAGCAACGCGAGCCTCATTCAACTACCCGAACTGAACCCACACAGTAGTTTGTGCGCCGCACCGTGCGTGTGAGTTCAGGATGTTCCCGCCGCCATTTACGTATACCCAGCTTCCATAGTCCGTCCATGCGGGGAAGGGCCAAATTGCATTACAGCGGACGTTAACACGCACGTCACCGACACCGCTGCACGACGCGGTCGCAAGGGTGCCGCTAGTGCCAATGTTGGTACAACTGACTGCTGCATTAGCGGGTGCCACGATAAGAAGTGGACTCAGAAGAGCGAGGCCGACCGCAGCGATGAGTCCCTTGGAACGTAGTTGTGAAGATTTCATAATAATTCCTCTCATTTCCGTTATTGGAAGAATACTCACACTTTCAGAACGAGTTGTCTACCCTAACTTCCACAAACCTTTGGGACTCTCGCAATAATGGTCACTAGCATCCGCGATTTCGCAGTGCCGCGACATCCGCACCATCAGGGAGGCACCCGCCATGGCCAGCACGAGCAACCCCGACTCCCCCAGCGCCCACATGGCGGATAGCCACGACCTCATACGGGTGCGGGGCGCTCGCGAGAACAATCTCACCGACGTGAGCGTCGACATTCCGAAGCGCCGGCTCACGGTCTTCACAGGTGTCTCGGGCTCAGGCAAGAGTTCCCTGGTCTTTGGCACCATCGCCGCCGAGTCGCAGCGGATGATCAACGAGACCTACAGTGCGTTCCTTCAGGGCTTCATGCCTTCGCTCGCACGCCCCGACGTCGACGTGCTCGAGGGTCTCACGACTGCGATCATCGTCGACCAAGAACGCATGGGTTCCAACGCCCGCTCGACAGTCGGTACCGCCACCGATGCCAACGCCATGCTGCGTATCGTGTTTAGCCGCCTCGGTGACCCGCATGTGGGATCACCGCAAGCCTTCTCCTTCAACGTGGCCTCCATCTCCGGCGCCGGTGCGGTCACCTTTGAAAAGGCCGGCGTCACGACCAAGGAGCGTCGCGAGTTCAGCATCACCGGCGGCATGTGTCCCACGTGCGAAGGTCGTGGCACCGTCAACGACATCGATCTCACGCAGCTCTACGACGACAGCAAGTCGCTCGCCGAGGGCGCGCTGACCATCCCCAACTACACCGCCGACGGTTGGATGGTGCGCATCTTTACCGAATCAGGTTTTCTCGACCCCACTAAACCCATCAAGGACTACACCCCAACTGAGTTGCACGACTTTCTCTACAAAGAGCCAGTTAAAGTCAAGCTGCAGTCGATCAACATGACCTATGAGGGACTGATTCCCAAGATTCAGAAGTCAATGCTGACGAAAGACCGCGAAGCAATGCAGCCACACATCCGCGCTTTTGTCGATCGCGCCGTGACCTTCACTGCGTGTGCCGAGTGCGGTGGCACTCGCCTCAATGAGGGAGCCCGAGCATCCAAGGTCGCCGGAATCAACATCGCGGATGCCTGTGCCATGCAAATCAGCGACCTCGCCGAATGGGTACGCGGCCTGGACGAGCCGTCCGTCGCACCGCTGCTGGAGGGTCTGCAACAAACGCTCGATTCCTTCGTCGAAATTGGACTCGGCTATCTCTCTCTCGATCGCCCCGCCGGAAGCCTGTCGGGTGGTGAAGCTCAGCGCACCAAAATGATCCGGCATCTCAGCTCATCTCTCACCGACATCACCTACGTTTTCGATGAGCCCACAATCGGCCTCCACCCGCACGATATTCAACGAATGAACGAGCTTCTGTTGCGCCTGCGCGACAAAGGCAACACAGTGCTCGTCGTGGAACACAAGCCAGAAACTATTTCGATCGCCGATCACATTGTTGACCTCGGCCCTGGTGCGGGAACCAACGGCGGACACATTTGCTTCGAAGGCAGCTTCGACGAGCTGCGTCAGAGCGACACCGTCACAGGCCACCACATCGACGACCGCATGTCGGTCAAAGACGAAGTGCGCTCTCCCACCGGCGTCATGAATATCCGCGGAGCAGACGCCCACAACCTCAAGAACGTGGATGTCGATATCCCGCTCGGAATCCTGGTCGTCGTCACGGGCGTGGCTGGCTCCGGCAAAAGCTCGCTCATCCACGGGTCTGTCGTGCCGCGCGAGGGCGTCGTCTCTGTCGACCAAGCCGCCATCAAGGGCTCCCGTCGCAGCAACCCCGCCACTTACACAGGACTCCTCGAACCAATTCGTAAGGCATTCGCGAAAGCCAATGGGGTGAAGCCAGCGCTCTTTAGCCCAAATTCTGAGGGTGCCTGCCCGAACTGCAACGGCGCCGGCGTAATCTACACAGACCTCGGGGTCATGGCGACAGTTTCCACCCCGTGCGAGGTGTGCGAGGGCAAGCGGTTCCTCGCCTCAGTGCTTGACTACACCTTGGGTGGTCGCAACATCAGCGAGGTTCTAGGGATGTCAGTTGCAGAGGCGGAAACCTTTTTCGGCAAAGGCGACGCTCGCACTCCTGCAGCACACGCCATCCTGAACCGGCTCGTCGATGTCGGACTCGGTTACTTGCTTCTTGGCCAGCCGCTGCCGACGTTGTCGGGCGGAGAGCGTCAACGCCTCAAACTTGCCGCCCAAATGGCAGACAAAGGCGACGTCTATATCTTGGATGAACCAACCACAGGTCTGCACCTCGCCGACGTCGAACGCCTTCTCGGGCTGCTTGACCGCCTCGTAGATTCGGGCAAGTCCGTCATCGTCGTTGAGCACCACCAAGCCGTGATGGCCCACGCTGACTGGATCATCGACCTTGGTCCCGGGGCAGGAAACGAGGGGGGCTCGATCGTTTTTGAAGGCACCCCCGCTGATCTCGTTGGGCAGGGCAAGTCTCTCACCGGCAAGCATCTCGCGCAGTACGTCGGGTCAGCCCGCTAGACCAAGGGGCCCAGTGCTCCTTGAGCGCTAAATTCCCTCTGGACGGCTAGAGGCCCGAGTGGAACACTGAATCCATGAGCCGGATCATTTTCCCCAATATCGCTGTGAGCGACCTTGAGAAAGCGAAGGCTTTCTACACGGCACTCGGGTTCCCCATAAACGAAGATTTTACCGACGAGAACGCGGCCTGCGCGGTTGTGGACGACAACATTTTCCTTATGCTCCTCTCCCCCAGCTTCGCTAGCGAGCACGAGCTATTTCCTCACACTGCAACACCCTCTATGTCTCTCGCCTTTAGCGCGGAGAACCGCACGGAAGTCGACACGTTATTTACCAACGCGATCACCGCTGGCGCACAACCTCGACGCGACACAATCGACCTCGGCTTTATGTATTCCCGTGGCGTTAGTGATCCTGACGGGCATCAGCTGGACTTTGTGTGGATGGATATGTCAGAGAGCCCCGACTAGAAGTCGCCGAACAGCGATTGACGCTGCCGCGAACTCGGTAATCTGGAAATATGAACCCGTGCCCTTGCCAGTCAGCAGAGCTCTACGACGACTGCTGCGCTCGGTTTCACCGCGGCGAGACGCTCGCCCCCACCGCCGAACGGCTTATGCGCTCTCGGTACAGCGCCTACGCATTGAACCTGGCCGACTATCTCATGAGCACTTGGCACTCTTCAACACGCCCGAAAATGCTGGAGCTTGATGCGGATGTTCGGTGGTTCCGACTCGACATCGTTTCGCGCACCAAGGGCAGCATGTTCGACACCACCGGCACTGTCGAATTTCGTGCTCACTATCGACTCGATGGCGCGGCAGATCAACAGCATGAAAACAGTAGATTTGTGCGTGAAAGCGGCGCTTGGCTTTACGTCGACGCTGTGTAACCGCTGCGACTGCGAGAGAACTTAGTTCTAGCGGTTAGTGGCGGCTACCCATTCGTCGAGCTTCGCACTTGCACGCCCGGAATCGACGAGATCTTCGGCGCGATCAAGCTGCTCGCGAAGTCGCTCCACCAGTGGACGCCGGCTTTGATCAGCGTCCTTGGCGAGTTCGAATGATGCGAGACCCGCAGCGGCGTTGAGAAGCACGACGTCACGCGCTGGTGACTTCTCGCCAGCAAGAATCGCGCGAATAACCTGAGCGTTGTACTCAGGGTCCTTCCCCAGAAGCGCTTCAATCGGCGCGCGAGGAATGCCAAGTTCGAGCGGATCGAGGTCGTGCTCGGTAACGGAACCACGAGAAACTTCCCACACGTGGCTATGACCTGTAGTCGTCAACTTATCGATCCCGTCATCGCCGCGGTACACAAGCGCTGTTGCCCCACGCGTCTGGAACACACCAACGAGTAGCGCGACTCGCTCGCGACTCCCCACACCGACAGCGGACGCCTGTGGTCGAGCAGGGTTGCACAGCGGACCAAGGATATTAAAAAGAGTGGGAATCCCCATTTCACGGCGGGTCGGTCCCGCATGAGCAAAACCGGGGTGGAAGAGCGCGGCATACACGAAAGTAATACCAACCTCATCTAGCACCTCGGCAACTCGTTCCGGAGTGAGATCAAGATTGAGCCCGAGAGCACTGAGAACGTCGGATGCTCCGCTCTTGCTGCTCGCGCCGCGATTGCCATGCTTAATGACGGGCACGTCCCCCGCTGCGGCGATTACTGATGCAACCGAGGAGATGTTGAGCACGGCGCCGTACGGATCCCCGCCCGTGCCCACAATATCCAGTGCCATCGGATCGACCGATAGCGGAAGTGCGCTTGTTAGCGCTGCGTCACGGAATCCAACAATCTCGTCGACAGTTTCGCCCTTGATGCGAAGTGCGATCAACATCGCAGCCAACTGAGCGGATGTTGCCTCGCCGACCATCACTGAATTCATCGCCCAGGATGCTTGGCTTATCGACAAGTCCTTGCCGGAGACAAGGGTTGCAAGGATTTCTGGCCAAGTTGGGATTGCAGACATGACTGAAATCCTAGCCATCCTGAAGCGACTGGCCGGAGATTGAAAAACTTACGTCGAGTTATCAGCCATAATAGATACGTGACCACAGCTGCCCTCAACCGCTCTCTTGGAGCCCAGTCTGTCCAGCGACCGAACACTGTTGCGGTCGGTACCATTGTTTGGCTAGGTAGCGAGGTGATGTTCTTCGCCGGCCTTTTCGCCATCTACTTCACGCTGAAGTCAATGTCCCCCGAATTGTGGGCCGAGCAGACTGAGAAGCTCAACGTACCTTTCGCCACCACGATCACCATCGTGCTCGTGCTGTCTTCTGTGACTTGCCAGTTCGGTGTCTTCGCTGCTGAGCGCATGCAAGTGAGCCGCACCGGTTCCTTGTTTGACATGCGCAAGTGGGGCATGACCGAGTGGTTCTTCATGACGTATGCAATGGGTGCCGTCTTCGTCACGGGTCAGGTCTATGAGTACGCAATGCTCGTTTCTGAGCACGTCAGCCTGTCAAGCGATTCCTACGGATCAGCTTTCTACATCACCACCGGATTCCACGGGCTCCACGTTGCGGGTGGCTTGATCGCCTTCCTGCTCGTGCTCGGTCGAGGCTTCGCAGTCAAGAATTTCGGACACAAAGAGGCAACGACCGCAATCGTTGTTTCCTACTACTGGCACTTTGTCGACGTAGTGTGGATCGGCCTCTTCCTCATCATCTACGTGCTCAAATAAGAAACGGAATAGACGTAATGGCCACAAAGGCAGCTCGCGCGTCACGCAGGACTCAGCCTGCTGGTCGACGCCATCCCCTTGCGACTGTAGCCCTCCTGCTCGTCGGCCTCGTGGGAACGGGCGGCGCATATGCGCTGTTCACCTCGAGCGCAACGGCAGAGACAAGCGCATCCGCTGAAGCTCTTGTCGAAGAAGGCGGAAAGCTCTTCGCAGCAAACTGTGCAACATGTCACGGTCTTGACCTCGAAGGAACGACTCAAGGCCCCACGCTCATCGGCGTTGGTGCAGCGGCGACGGACTTCCAGGTCGGAACCGGTCGCATGCCGATGGCGATCACAGGCCCTCAAGCAGAAGTCAAGCCTGTGCAGTTCACCGAAGAGCAAATCCAAGCCCTCTCAGTATTTGTTGCAGCCCAGAGCCCTGGCCCGGCGATTCCCGCAGACATGTACCTCACGGGTGACGGCGACGTCTCCAATGGCGCCGAACTCTTCCGCATCAACTGCGCCATGTGCCACAACGTTGCCGGTGCAGGTGGAGCGCTCACCGAGGGAAAGTACGCGCCCGCGCTGTCGGGAGTTACTTCGAAGCACGTCTATGAAGCAATGTTGACGGGTCCGCAGAACATGCCCGTGTTCAACGACACGAACCTTTCTCCTGAAGAGAAGGCCGACATCATCACGTACCTCAAGTACCTAGACGAGACGCCATCCGTTGGCGGATTCACGCTCGGATCGCTCGGCCCCGTTTCGGAGGGCCTGTTCATCTGGATCTTCGGCCTCGGCGCGATCGTGGCAATCACGATCTGGCTCACGGCTAAGTCAAACTAGCTAGCGACCGCTTTGCAGCGGACGGTTGAAGGGATAAGAATGGCAGACGACCACGGCGATACCGCCGGCAGCACGGCTGCGGGTAAGGACGTCGAGAAGCACGGCGCTCCTGCACACAGTGCAGGCACCGCCGTCGTCGCATCCGAAGAGGTACCCAATCCAGGGTTTCTCCCGCATCGCCCGCGCGTAACGGACCTCGATCCGAAAGTAGACAAGCAGCAGGAGCGTCGAGTATCAACGCTATTTGTGCTTTCGATCCTCGGAAGCGTGCTCGCTGTAGTTGCCTACTTTGCGTTCCCCATCGAGCCAGGCAATATGCCGTCAGTGCGCAACAACACGCTCTTCTTGGGTCTGGGAATTACTCTCGGCCTCTTGGGGATCGGTGTCGGCGCCGTTCACTGGTCGAAGGCGCTCATGCAGGGCCACGACCTTGTTGAGCAGCGCCACGGAACGCGCGGCAGCGAAGAAGCCCGCGCTAAGGCCATTGAGGTCTTCACACTGGGCAACAAGGAGTCCGGTTTCGGTCGCCGCACGCTACTGCGCAACACCCTGATCGGCGCCCTCGTTGTCACCCCGCTCCCCGCTATCGTGCTCTTCCGCGACTTGGCACCAGCCGACAACCCGGTCGATTTGCTCAAGCACACGTTCTGGGAAAAGGGAATGCGCTTGACGCGTGACCCCAGCGGAACCCCGATCAAGGCTTCTGACCTCACGATCGGTTCAGCTTTCCAAGTGATCCCCGAGGGCCTCAACGACTCCGAGCACCGAATCGAAGAGAAAGCTAAGGCAGCCGTTCTCCTCGTTCGTCTCAAGCCGGAAGATCTGCAGGTTTCAGAAGGGCGCGAAGACTGGAACTACGACGGAATCGTCGCATACTCCAAGATTTGTACCCATGTGGGATGCCCGGTTGCACTCTACGAACAGCAGACGCACCACTTGCTGTGCCCGTGCCACCAATCTCAGTTCGATATCAAGCGCGAAGCAGCCGTTATCTTCGGCCCAGCAAAGCGTCCACTTCCGCAATTGCCAATTACGGTCGACTCAGAGGGTTATCTCATCGCTCAGAGCGACTTCACTGAGCCCGTCGGACCAAGCTTCTGGGAGCGCAAGCTATGACAACCACCCCCACCCAGAGCGCACAGCCCAAGACTCGGGGACAGCGGTTCACCGGAGCTGCAGCGAACTACATTGACGAGCGCACCAGCATCTCCGGCTTGGTCAAAGAGGTAGGTCGCAAGATCTTCCCCGACCACTGGTCGTTCATGCTCGGCGAGGTTGCTCTGTACAGCTTCATCGTCATCCTGCTCTCCGGAACGTTCCTGACGTTCTTCTTCGAAGCATCAATGGTCGAAGTTCACTACGAGGGTTCTTACGCACCACTCAAGGGAATCGAAATGTCCGCCGCTATGGCGTCGACGCTCGATATCTCCTTTGATATTCGTGGTGGACTCTTGATGCGCCAGATCCACCACTGGGCTGCGCTGCTCTTCGTAGCGTCCATCGGTCTGCACATGCTCCGCGTTTACTTCACAGGAGCATTCCGCAAGCCTCGCGAGATCAACTGGTTCATCGGTTTCGTTCTCTTCGTTCTTGCTATGGCTGAAGGCTTCACGGGCTACTCACTCCCCGATGACCTGCTCTCCGGAAACGGACTGCGCATCATCGACGGAATGGTCAAGGGAATCCCGGTTATCGGAACGTGGATCTCATACCTGCTGTTTGGTGGAGAGTTCCCTGGCGTAGACATTGTCAGCCGTCTCTACATCCTCCACATCATGTTGCTGCCGGCGATCATCATTGCCGCAATCGGTATCCACATGCTGCTGCTGGTCATCAATAAGCACACTCAGTTTGCTGGCCCCGGCCGCACCAACGACAACGTCGTAGGCTCCCCCGTCATGCCTGGTTTCGCAGCCAAGGCCGGTGGATTCTTCTTCATCGTCTTCGGTGTAATCACGCTGATCGCTTCGACCTTCTCCATCAACCCGGTCTGGGTGTACGGGCCTTACGACCCCTCCCCTGTTTCGGCAGGAACCCAGCCTGACTGGTACATCGGATTCGCCGACGGCGCGCTCCGACTCGTGCCGCCAGGGTGGGAAACTGAGTGGTTCGGCTTCACGTGGTCGTTCAACATCATTGCTCCTCTGGTGATCTTGGGACTCTTCATCGCGATCGTGGCGTTCTACCCCTTCATTGAGGCGTGGATCACCGGAGACAAGCGTGAGCACCACATCGCTGACCGCCCGCGTAACGCTCCGACCCGTACCGCCATCGGTGCAGCCGGCGTAACGTTCTACGCAGTCCTCTGGGCCGCTGCGAGCTCTGACCTCATAGCAACGCACTTCAAGCTATCGATTGAGGGAGTTATACACTCCTGTCAGGCTCTGCTCATCTTCGGACCGATCATCGCTTACTTCATCACGAAGCGCGTCTGCCTCGGTCTGCAGAAGAAGGACCGCGAGATCGCTCTCCACGGCTACGAGTCCGGACGCATCGTACGCTTGCCGCACGGCGAGTACATCGAGGTTCACGAGCAGCTTGATGAGTACGAGCGCTGGAAGCTCGTCAGCTACACGGACTACAAGCCGTTGATGATTCGCCCGAATGACCAGGGCCGCATCACCTTCGGACAGCGACTCCGTGCCTCGGCTTCGCGCTGGTTCTTCGAAGACCGTATTGCTCCTGTTTCCCAGAAGGAGATCGAAGACTCTAAGGACGGGCACCACTAACACCGCTCCCCTGTTTAACGCCTATGGGCCTCACCGAGAAGTTATCGGTGGGGCCCATAGAGTTTTGCGCGGACCCTCGATAGTCACACGGACCCTCGATAGTCAGATGAGGCCCTCAACGCTCGTGGGTAGCTGAGGGGCACGCGAACTCGGAGCCACCATCGCGCGTCAACAACGCTAAAGGTGTCGGCACAACTTGGGATCACGGCTGCACCGAACTACGCAGCCAGTCACCTGACCAGCCCGAGAAGAGCATTCGCGAGTACTGCGACTGCGACTAAATTCGTCCAGCCGGCGATGCGTCGGACCGGCCTCTCAACACACAGCGGAATCTGCGGGATCGGATGGCAGCGCCCGAGTGCGGGTTTCTGTGTCAGGCCGGAATCTAGCTCACACCGTGCACGTCCGGATCGGAGAAGCTTCGCTGGGCGTCCGCATCGCTGTGGATTGCGCGGGCACTGCGCATGGGGACCTAAACCGCGTTCACTGGCAGGGCGATAACTAACTCGAGGTACTCGTGACGAAGTACGCCGAGAACGTCTCAAGGACGCACACGCAGCGCGGGATCGCCTGGCTCAGGTCCGTCCGCGGGGGCCAGTCAGTCTTGATCAAATACCCTTTTGAGGAAATCTGCGGTCGACATGTAGCCAATCCGCTCAAAGAAGTCTGCGGAACCGCGGCTGGGAACCGTGAGCTGCCGCACACCACGTTCTTGACAGACCTCTTCGACGGCCTCGACGAGTCGAGTACCTATGCCTGTGCTCTGCACGGTGCTGTCTACAACCAACTCTTGAAGTTGAGCTGAGCTGCCGTTTGTGTGCAGGAGGTGTGCAATCGTCGCGAACGCGTACCCAACAACCCCGTCTGGGGTCTGCTCGGCGACCAACATGAGGGTGCTCGCACTATCGTCGACCGCGTGGTCGAAAGCGGCGTCAAACGCTGCTCGGTCGGGCGCGTACTCAGTTCCGAGTTGTTTCAACAGTTCGAATACTGAGGCCGCGTCATCAGCGGTCGCGGGACGTATCTGCACAGCGTCAGTGAGCGAAGTATCCGCGGTAGTACTCATACGTCCAGCCTACGAGGCTGACGATGAGGATACCCCCGCCAATAAAAGCAATCCACGGCCCGATCGCGACGCCCAAGAACACGAGCGAAGCGGCCGCCGCGAGAACGATGGGCCACCAGCTCCAGGGGCTAAAGTGCCCCTGTTCTGCGTCGCCATCCTCGATGTTGGCATCCATGCGGTCTTCGGCGAGCTCGGCACCCTGAGCTTTGTGTACCTTGCCGAGATAGAAGGCAATGAGAGCCCACAGAAGTCCGCTCAGGAGCAGGGTGATACTCCCCACCCACTCAATACGCTGATGAGCGGGATCCAAGAGTGACCACACGGTGTACAGCGCAGTCAGGATGAAGAAGAAAACTGTCAGAATCCAATAGAGCTTGACGTTTGCGTTCATCGGTTACTTCACCTTCTCATCTGCGAGGTCATACACAGGTGCTTCTGGCGCATCTTTGCCTGGACCAACGCCAACAGGAATTCCTGCTTCAGGGTGGTTCAAATCGAATGCGGGAGACTCCGAGCGGATGCGCGGAATTGACGTGAAGTTATGACGCGGAGGCGGGCAGCTCGTCGCCCACTCGAGCGAACGTCCGTAGCCCCACGGGTCATTGACCGTGACCTTGGGCGCCTTGCGGGCCGTCACGTAGACGTTGTAGAGGAACGGGATCATCGAGATCGCGAGAACAAATGCACCGATCGTCGAGACCTGGTTCATCCACGTCACGCCGTCTTCTTCAAGGTACGTGCGGTAACGACGCGGAAGAGCGACGACACCGGCCCAGTGTTGGATGAGGAAGGTCATGTGGAAACCGATAAACAGCAACCAGAAGTGGATCTTTCCCAGACGCTCGTTGAGCATCTTTCCCGTCCATTTGGGCCACCAGAAGTAGAACCCACTGAACATGGCGAACACAACGGTTCCGAATACGACGTAGTGGAAGTGGGCTACGACAAAGTAGGTGTCCGAAACGGGGAAGTCGAGCGGCGGGCTGGCCAAGATAACGCCGGTAAGCCCACCGAAGGTGAACGTAACGAGGAAGCCAATCGCCCACAACATGGGAGTTTCGAAGGTGATCGAACCGCGCCACATTGTGCCGATCCAGTTGAAGATCTTCACACCCGTTGGCACCGCGATGAGCATTGTCATGAGCGAGAAGAACGGGAGAAGTACAGAACCGGTGACGTACATGTGGTGAGCCCACACCGTTACCGAAAGAGCGGCGATCGAGATCGTTGCGTAGATCAGGGTGCTGTAGCCGAAGATCGGCTTACGACTGAAGACGGGGAATACTTCAGAGACAATTCCGAAGAACGGCAGCGCAATGATGTAGACCTCAGGGTGGCCGAAGAACCAGAAGAGATGCTGCCAGAGCAGAACACCGCCGTTCGCCGGGTCGTAGATATGAGCATCAAACACACGGTCTGCGGCGAGGCCGAACATGGCTGCGGCCAAAACGGGGAAGGCCATGAGGATCAGCAGCGACGTCACGAGAGTGTTCCAGGTGAAGATCGGCATGCGGAACATCGTCATGCCGGGAGCACGCATCGTGATGATGGTGGTGATGAAGTTGACGGCACCGAGAATCGTTCCGAAACCGCTCATTACAAGGCCGAAGACCCAGAGGTTTCCACCGATACCGGGCGAGAACGTTGTGCTAGAGAGAGGCGCGTAAGCGAACCAACCGAATGATGCCGCGCCTTGAGGCGTGAGGAATCCGGCGACAGCAATGAGCGAACCAAAGCTGTAGAGCCAGTAAGCGAAAGCGTTGAGTCGCGGGAACGCTACGTCAGGGGCACCGATCTGAAGCGGCATGAGAACGTTTGCGAACCCAGCGAACAGAGGCGTTGCAAACATCAACAACATGATCGTTCCGTGCATCGTGAACAACTGGTTGTACTGCTCACCGGTTGCGACGATGGCGAGACCCGGCTCAAAGAGCTGAGCACGGATTACTAGCGCCATCACACCGCCGAGAAGGAAGTAAAAGAATGACGTGATCAGGTACATGTACCCAATAGTTTTGTGGTCCGTCGAGGTGATCCAGTTCACCATGACGTTGCCCTTACGTTCGACGCTCATGAGCCCTATTC
>Ga0209344_10000210_pt1 | contig 120673 bp, 94 predicted proteins | sample Cruoilmetagenom6_FD_187293 | JGI IMG/M metagenome (GOLD analysis project Ga0209344, IMG submission 187293) | Oil polluted marine microbial communities from Coal Oil Point, Santa Barbara, California, USA - Santa Barbara Oil Seep Sample 6 (SPAdes)... | ecosystem: Environmental > Aquatic > Marine...
ACTCCAATACCACACTCTGTTCCTGACTTCACTTCTTTGACATCGTCTTTATGACGACGCAATGATTCCAGCTCACCTTCAAAAATAACCACATTATCACGCAAGACGCGAATTGGGTTGTCTTTACGAACCACACCTTCTGAGACTAAACAACCAGCAATGGTACCAAATTTAGATGATCTAAATACATCTCTGACATCGGCATTACCAATAATTTCTTCTCTGATTTCTGTACCAAGAATACCTGTTACTGATCGCTTAACTTGATCAATGGCTTCATAAATAATACTGAAATAATGTAAATCCAAATCACTTTCTTTAATGAATTCACGAGCCGCTTTATCCGCCCTTACATTAAAACCAATAATGATTGCATTGGAAGCAGCAGCCAGTTGGGCATCGGCATTGGTGATTCCACCGACACCAGATGAAATTACATTCACATTGACGTCATCATTTGAAATACTTTCGAGTGATTCACGCAAGGCCTCAACAGATCCTTGGACATCAGCCTTAACCAATAAATTCACTTCAAGCTTGGCTTCTTTACCCATTTGAGACATCAAATTTTCAAGTTTAGCTGCTTGTTGACGCTTAAGTCGTGTTTCACGTTCACGTTCATGGTGTTCTTGAGCCGCTTCACGTGCATGTTTCTTATTCTTGACGACCAAGAACTCATCACCGGCAATTGGGACCCCGGATAAACCAAGAACCACGGCAGGAATTGATGGGCCCGCTTCAGTAATTTCATGACCTTTTTCGTCAATTAAACTTCTGATGCGACCAAACTGTTCGCCACAAAGAATCATATCGCCTTTTTTAAGTGTACCGCTTTTAACCAAGACAGTTGCTACAGGGCCACGACCTTTATCTAATGAAGATTCAACCACGATACCAGAAGCATCAGAATCTTTAACCGCTTTTAATTCCATCACTTCAGCCTGAAGAGAAATGGCATCCAGTAAATTATCTACGCCTTGACCGGTTAAAGCCGAAACCTCAATAAACTGAACATCACCACCCCAATCTTCGGGAACCACTTCATGCGCAGACAAATCCTGTTTTACTTTATCAACATTGGCTTCTGGCAAATCAATTTTATTCACCGCAACAATCAAAGGAACACCAGCTGCTTTGGCATGTTGAATACCTTCTTTGGTCTGTGGCATTACGCTGTCATTTGCTGCCACGACTAAAATAACAATGTCCGTGACTTGCGCACCACGAGCACGCATGGCTGTAAAGGCAGCATGGCCCGGAGTATCAATAAATGAAATCACACCTTTGTCAGTTTCTACATGATAGGCACCAATGTGCTGGGTAATCCCGCCGGCTTCCTTATCCGTCACCTTGGTATTTCTGATGTAATCTAATAATGAAGTTTTACCATGATCCACATGCCCCATTACGGTGACAACTGGAGGCCTGGTTTCTGCATTTTCCTCATCAATACTTTTGACTGATTCTTCTCTTAAGATATCAGCTTTGGTTTGTTCTACCGCCTCTTCTGCCACATGACCTAATTCTTCGACCACTAACATTGCTGTGTCTTGATCTAAGGGTTGGTTAATGGTTACCATCATTCCCATATTCATCAGAACTTTAATGATGTCTGCAGCTTTGATTGAAAGCTCTTTGGCTAAATCAGAAACTGTAATATTCTCAGGAATAGCAACGGTTTTTACCACAGGGGCCGCTGGTAATTGAAATCCATGCTCGGCATTCGATGGCGCCACATGTTTACGTGACTTCTTATCATATCGTTGATGACCAGCTTGGACATGCAACTGTTTTCTTCCATAACGGGTTTTGTTGCCTTTATTGGCATCATTACCTTTGGTATTAGCAGGCGCTGGCGAAGCAGGTTGTGCTTTGGCTTGTTCTTTTTTCTTTCTATTGGCTCTTTCGGCAATGGCTTTTTGTACTTGCTGATTAACCAAATCCTCATGCCTTTTTTTCTTTTCTTCTTCTTTACTGACGGTTTCTGCTTTGGCTTTTTCTATCAAAGCTTGTTCATCAGCCAGTTTTTGTTGTGCTTCTTCTTGCTTACGAATTTCTTCTTTTTCAGCTTCAAGAGCCAATCTTTCTTGTTCTTCTTTGGCTTTCTCTTCGGCTTCTTTTTGTTTGCCTTCTTGTTCTAAGCTTTTTATTTTTTCTTCGGCTTCGCGCTTGGCTTTATCTTCTGCTTCTAACTGAACTTTACGCTCATCTAAAGCACGCTGTGCTTCAAGACGTTCTTTTTCGATCTCAGCCATTTCAGTTTGGCTTGGTCCAGTAGCCACTTTTTTCTTTTTAACTTCGATGTTGATGTTCTTAGTTTTGGATACGCCAGACCCACTACTTGATACGCGCAGAACTTCCTTAGACTTTCTTTTTAACACCACTTTTTTTCGTGGCGATAAGTTCTTTTTATCCTTACCATGCGATCCACGCAAAAATTCTAATAGTTTTACTTTAGACTGATTGCTGATTGCCTCATCTTCAGATGTGGCTGGAATTCCAGCACTTTCTAGTTGTTCCATCAACTTTTCTGTAGTGATTCCTAGTACACCAGCTAATTGTTTTACAGTTACATCAGACATTGTCGTCTCCTGTTGTTATTTATTCGAACCAATGCTTTCTGGCTTCCATGATTAATTCTGAAGCATCTGCCTCATCTAATTCAACTAATTCTAGCAACTCATCGGTTGCCAAATCGGCCAAATCATCTCTGGTTCTTATGCCTTTGTCAGCCAATATATATGCCAACTTATCATTCATTAATTCCAAGCCCAACAAATCATCTGCAGGCTTTTTACTTTCTAATTTTTCTTCCTTGGCAATCATTTGAGTCAACAAGGCATCCCTGGCCCGTCCTCTCAACTCTTCAACCAAATTTTCATCAAAACCATCTATGTTCAAAAGTTCAGCTTCATCAACATAAGCAATCTCTTCTATCGATGAAAAACCTTCTTGTACCAACAAAATGGCCATGTCTTCATCTACATCCAACTTTTCTTCATACTCACGTACAAATTCCATCGCTTCAGCTTCGTTTTTCTCTTCAGCTTGCTCAGTCGTTAATACATTGATTTCCCAGTTGGTTAACTCACTGGCTAAACGAACATTTTGACCACCACGACCAATGGCTTGTGATAACTGAGCTTCATTAACAGCCACATCAATTGATCCTCTTTCTTCATCAACTACAATTGATTCAATTTCAGCAGGCGCCATAGAGTTGATTAAGAACTGTGCTGGGTTTTCATCCCATAACACAATATCAATTCGCTCACCGCCCAATTCATTGGCCACTGACATCACTCGAGAACCCCTCATTCCGACACATGCGCCAATCGGGTCTAATTTTCTGTCATGTGAAAATACAGCAATTTTTGCCCGATGACCTGGGTCTCTAGCCGCACCTTTAATTTCTAAAAATCCCTGAGAAATTTCTGGTACTTCTACTTTAAATAATTCAATCATGAAATCTGGGCTTTTTCTTGAAAGAGTTAAAATGGGACCTCGATTCATTCGATTCACTTCAACCAACAAGCCTTTCAAACGATCACCACGTTTAACTTTTTCCCGAGGGATTCCAAACTCACGCGGAACAATGGCTTCGATACCACTACCAACATCTATAAAAACATGGCCTCTTTCAACACGTTTCACAATACCGGACAACACTTCACCAATGCGGTCTTCAAACATTTCAACCACTTGTTCGCGTTCTGCTTCACGTACTTTTTGCAATATCACTTGTTTGGCTGTTTGCGCAGCAATTCGACCAAACTCGACCGAATCCATTTCTTCTTCGATTACATCACCAACTTCAATGTCAGGATCAGTTTTCTGAGCTTCCGCTAACAATATTTCTTTGTCTTCAGACTCAAACTCATCATCTTCAACGACGGTCCATCTGCGGAAACTGTCATATTTTCCAGTGGTGCGGTCAATATCAACACGCACATCCATGTCTTTCATGTGTTTTTTCTTGGTGGCAGATGCCAAAGCCAATTCAATCGCCTCAAAAATAACATCACGACTGACGCCTTTCTCATTCGATAAGGCCTCTGCTACATATAGAATTTCTCTACTCATTTTTTAACTCCACCAAATGCTGGTTTCAACCGAGCTTTCATTACATTACCCATATCGAACTCATACTCAGTCACGTCATTGGCTACGATGATTTTGTCACCGTCGACTGATTTAATTTCACCTTTGATATTTCTTGCGCCATCTACTGGCTGTGCCAGTTTGATTTGAACAAACTCACCCACATAATTATTGAATTGATTGCTGTTGAACAACACACGATCCATACCAGGAGAGGAAACTTCTAATACATAGGCACCAGTAATAGGATCTTCTACTTCCAAAACTCCTGAAATTTCACGGCTGCATTTAGCGCAATTGTCTACAGTAATACCATCAAGATGATCAATATAGACACGCAAAATGGCGCTGTTTTTTTGTGGCAAGTATTCCAAGCCCCAAAAATCAAAGCCCAAGTCTTCGATTACAGGTGAAATAAGTTCAGTCAGCAGTTTTTCTTTCATTAATAATAACTATTTTTAAAAATTACTCGATGCTAAGAATTTATAAGACAGGCAAAGACATTTGTCGCTTCACCAATCAATGAATTTCAGCAACAAAAAAGGCTCCACTTGGAGCCTGATAATACGATCAATCAATTGGTTGCGGGGGCAGGATTTGAACCTACGACCTTCGGGTTATGAGCCCGACGAGCTGCCAGACTGCTCCACCCCGCATCATCAAGATGGCATATTCTACTATATATTTTTGTTTTTGCAACACCTAAAACGATGCTAATCCACTTTAATTAATATTTATGTTTTATTTGCCATGGCTGCCACCTTTCCAACAGTCAAACCTTGTACCAAAATACTGAACAATACCACCGCATAAGTGGCTGCTATCAATGGCTCTCTATATGGCCCTGGAGGTAATGACAAAACCAAGGCCACTGAAATACCACCACGTAAACCACCCCAAGTCAGAATTTTAATCACATGCGGTGAATAGGTGTTTTTAAATTTCAATAAACTAACCGGCAACCCTACGGAAATAAAACGAGCAAAAACAACCAATGGAATAATTAACAACGCACTGTAAATATAACTGGGTAAAAATTGAATCAACAGTATTTCCACCCCGATCAATAAGAACAAGACCGCATTAAGTATCTCATCAATCAGCTCCCAAAAATTATCTAATCGATCTCGAGTCACATCACTCATTGCCAACATACGCCCCTGATTGCCGGTCATAAGGCCTGCTATAACGATGGCTATGGGGCCTGATAAATGTAAATGCTGGGCCAAGGCATAACCACCAGTCACCATAGCAATGGTGATTAACATTTCAACTTGGTAGTTATCTATCGACTTGAGCATCCAATATCCGGCATAACCTAAGCCGATACCAAAAATCGCGCCACCGACCGCTTCCTGCATAAACAACATACCAACACTAGAAAAAGTGGCCTCTGACTGTCCTGTGGCCACACCCAAGACAGCAATAAACAAAACCACAGCTACCCCATCATTAAACAATGATTCGCCAGTAATTTTGACCTCAATTGATTTTGGCGCACCTACTTTCTTTAATATCCCCATTACAGCAATCGGATCCGTAGGCGAAATCAAGACACCAAACACCAAGCAATAGACGTATGAAATCTCAACCCCAAACAATTGAAAAATATAAAAGCTGACCACACTGATAATCAGTGAGGAGATAATCACTCCCAACGTTGCAAGTATGGCAATGGTGTCTTTAACTGCAGCCAAGCGATTGATGTTCACGTGTAACGCACCAGCAAATAACAAAAAACTTAACATGCCATTCATTACAGCATCGTCAAAGTCAACCTGCGAGACAATACCGGCTATTTGATCAGTGTCAAACCAACCCAGCTTACTTAATCCGACTAAAAACAATGACATTAATAAACCAATCAACATGATGCCAATGCCATTTGGCAAACCAACAAAACGATGGTTAAAATAAGCAAATAACGCAGCCAACGTTAACAACACTGAAACCAAATCAAACAAACTCATTATATTATTCCTTCAAGAGACCCTACTATTTTAATTCGAGCCACAAAAAAAGGGTGACTTAAAAAGCCACCCTTTCAAAAGACTTATGTCTTTGCGTGATTACCAGTCTAAACGGAAACCAAGTTGCGCACGCCAATCTGAATCAGGACGTTTGCTCAATGAATATGGAGTTCTCCAATCAATCACATAAACACCATCTTCAGTGATGCTGTCTAAGTAGTAAGGAGACTCACCTTTGTAATAACCTGTGTAAACATGACCCCAGTCACTGTTTAACAAGTTACCCAAGTTTTTAACATTGAAGAACAATGAAGCTCTTACTGGACCCCAAGCAGGTAACTCTTGCGATACATTGATATCAAATTGGTTAATTCTAGGTGCTTTGAATGCATTTTTAGGTGCAATCTGTCCACGGTAACGATCCAAACCAGTTGACGCTAAATGAGCTTCAAAAGCAGCAGCATCATCCGCATCAGTCATCATGTATTCACCTGGCATTGGCACATACACTAAATCATTTTCATAACGACCATCACCATTCACGTCATTACCATAACGGTAGGTAAACGGTTCGCCATCACGTGAAATCCAAATCAAACCAATGCTGGTGATGTTATCACCAAAGAACATGTTTTGATAATTAACAGACATAGTAAATGCATTTTCAATTTGATAAGCAGAAGTACCTAGTAATGGCTCGTTAGGGTTGATATTTGGGTTATAACCCCAGTTAGAACCCGCTGTGCTAGAAGAACCGTTAGATACAGCTTCTGCATCAGTAAATGTATACGATGCTTTGGCATGCCAATGCTCAGATTGTGGCAATTCCAAACTTACAGTAGCTCGTTTAGTTTCACTACCATCTGCATTAGTTAAGTAGTACACATCACCAAAACTGTTGTTATCATTGGCACGACGACCAGATAAGTTCAATGGATCAGCGTAATATGAGAAACGACCGTCAGGTAAAACATCCGTAGGCTCACCTAAGTTCAAATGCTGATAATGAATTTCATTTTGTGATTTGATGTATTCCAACTCAGCAGAAGCAATCAAACCGTACCATGGTAATTCCACATCAATTGCGATGTTTGACTTGATAACAGTAGGCATTTCAAAATTAGGATCTAACACATCTACGTTTTGACGTGCAAAGCCATCAAATGTAGGTTGGTTATCTGGATCAAGTGTAAATATCACACCATTGCCATCACCAGCTTCACTTGTATAGTTAACTGTGTCACCACCAGTATTAGTGTATGAGTTAGACAACCATACATTTGGCATGCCACCAGAGAATACACCAACACCACCACGCAACTGCATGTAAGTGTCATCAGACATATCATAGTTGAAACCAATTCTAGGTTGAATCACACCCTCATCAACAACACTGTTATTGGCAAAACCGAAGGCATCAAAGAAGTCTTGGTTGAAACGAGGCTTTTGATCCACATCAGGTTTATCAAAACGCAAACCATATTGCAGAGTCAAACGATCATTAACCATCCAGTTGTCTTGAATGAACAGTGCTGTATTGCTCCAAGACCAATCTGCTGCTGGGTATGGGTTGCTAGGATCTACACCCAAGTTAACTTGGTAGTAATCATGGATACCATTGGCAAAATCTTCTGCACTGTCAAATTCATAAGAACCCAATGCGTGACGGATATAGATGTTATGAATATCTTGTTCTTTCCAATCAACACCAAAAGTCAAGGTGTGATCGCCCATGAAGTAATTACCTGCAGCAAAAAAGCTGTCTGTAACCACATTCAATTCATTGGCATGTCTGTTTTGCTCAGTACCAAAATAGACAGAACCTGAATCTACATTGACTCGAACTTCAGGAGTACGTACATTGGCACCTGGGTCTTTATTAAACTCTGAATTAGAGATACGAACTTCAGTAGAGAAATTTGAAGTCCAATCAGAATACAAGTTCAAGTTATAAGATTTGTTGGCATAGTTGTTTTTATACCAGTGAGAGCTGAAAGAAATTTCACTGCTGCCATAATCGGCATAAATTGGCAAAATATCTTCACTTTCTTGGTATTTGAATGAAGCACGGTGATAGTCATTGATGTTCCAATCTAATTTCAATACCACTGACTCTTCTTGTGTGATTTGATCACCAGGCGATGTAATGTTACCTGGATCAAAACCCCAAACACTGCTAGCGATTTGACCCACTTCTTGAGCTTCAGCTAAATCAACACGAGATGTATTGGCTTGTCGTGTTTGCTCTTCTTTTTCATAAGACAAGAAAAAGAACAATTTATCTTTGATGATTGGACCACCAGCAGACAATGAGTAAACTTCATTGGTGTAAGGATCGTCGTCTCTTTGTAAGTCATCGCTACCATAAAACACAGAAGCTCGTCCGTGGAATTCATTGGTACCTGATTTTGTTACCGCGTTAATGTTGGCACCAGTGAAGTTACCAAGCGTCACGTTATAAGGAGACAATTGTACATTTAACTGTTCAATAGTATCCAATGAGAATGGTTGTGACAGACCGGGTGAACCACCAGCCTCTAAACCAAACGGATCACCAATACCAACACCATCAATAGAGATGTTGTTGAAACGGTTGTTTACACCTGAAACAGAAATACCACGTGCGTTGTCACGAATATTGATTCTTGAGTCAAGACGCAAGAAAGATTGAATATCGCGATCAACAGTAGGTAGATTAGTTAACTGCTCTTCAGAAAAACTTGATCCAGCACCCATATTATCAGGGTTAAAGGTTGCTGATTGTGCCGCAACACCAACTGCCGTTACAGTGTCCAATGCAATTGCATCTTCAACCAATACCGCATTAATCGCACGGTCTTCACCCAATTTAATGAAGATATTACCTTCATCAGCATCAGAGTAACCACTGCTTCTTACTTCAACCTTGTAAGGACCACCAACACGTAAACCACGTGCTGAATAACGACCCGACTCATTAGTAGTCAACGATTTAACTTGACCAGTGGGTTCGTGAGTAACGATTACTGTAGCACCCGACAAAACATTACCTGAAGAATCAACAATAGTTCCGTTGATCGAGGCAGACGTTTCTTGAGCGAGAGTAACACCCCATGGCAAGACTGCGATCATCAATACCGCAACCATCCATTTAACTTGTTTCATATTTCTCATTGCAAAAACCTATATAAATAAACATAATGACTTTATGGACGCAATAATCAAACCTTCGAATTAAAACGAACGTTTGATAAAAATGGCGCTTATTAAAAGCCTCTCTGAAAAAATCCACTTTGCATTTTCTCACATCAAGGCCAATGGTAAAAGCCTTTTGTGAAGATTCCGTTAAAAAGCTTAACATTAAACCATGAAAACACTAATACTTTTATCTATTATCTTTTTTACCCAAGATTCATCTGCCAATCAAATGTCAGCTGGACCCCTGCTTGGACACGTCTCATTACGTGGAGCTAATATCTGGATTCAATCTCCAACAAACGCCGAGGTATCAATCACTTACTGGGAATCTGGCAAGCCTAATACCCAACAATCTTTTACTGCACAAGTCGACCCAGATTATGGCAACACCCATACCTTCAAGCTAACTAATTTAGAACCAGCTACCAGCTACGAATATTTTTTCAAAATTAATCACGAAAAACCAAATCCGCAACCCACTTATTCCTTTACCACGCAAACCTTGTGGCAATGGCGAACCGATCCACCTGATTTCTCCGTATTGGCCGGTTCATGTAACTATGAAAACGAAACGATTTATGATCGACCGGGCAAACCCTATGGCAGTGAACATGAGATTTTCAACCAAATGGCCACTGAAGACGCTGATGTCATGCTATGGATTGGAGATAATTGGTATTACCGAGAAGTGGATTTTGATGCTGAACAAAATTTAATTCATCGAGTGGTGCGCGATCGTCAACAACCCCACCTTCAGGCTATATTTAGCAAGTTTGTCAATTATGCCACCTGGGACGATCATGATTTTGGTCCCAACAATTCAGGTTCAGAGTTCATATTTAAACAACAAACCTTAAACATTTTTAAGAAATTTTGGGCCAACCCCAGCTACGGCATGCCAGAGCAAGACGGTGTATTTACCAAAGTCAGCTACAATGACATTGATTTTTTCTTAATGGACAACCGCTTCAATAAATCCCATGAAGATGCCATAGATGGTCCTGACAAAATATTTTATGGCAAAGCACAACTTGATTGGCTTAAAAACAATTTACTGTTTTCCAAAGCCCCTTTTAAATTTATTGTTGGTGGCGGACAAATGCTTAATAATTACCACGCTTTTGAAGGTTGGGATAAATACCGTTATGAACGCGATCCTTTTATTCAATGGCTGGATGACAACAAAATACCTGGCGTAATTTTTCTCAGTGGCGACAAGCACCACACCGAAATGTTAAAAGCCGAAAGACCAGAGGCTTATCCACTGTATGAAATGACATGCTCACCATTTACAGCCGGTACGCATTCCAGCAAATCTAACGGTAATCTCGACAACCCCAGATTAGTAAAAGGCTCAATGGTCAATCAACACAATTATTGCAAAATGTCTTTCTCGGGTCCGCGCGCAGACAGGCGTTTAAATATTGCTGTTATGGGTAAAGATGGCCAACAATACTGGACCAAACAAATTAAAAGCAGTGTTTTAAGTTATTCGCAAGTTAATGATAAGAAATGACTCCCAAAACCAACTTTTTCATTTAGAGAGAAAGAACCTCAGATACCTGAATTTATTCAGGCTATTTATCAGCTTATTTTTTCTTATGCTGATCAATAACAATTCGATGGGCAAGTTATTTGACTCCGGCAATTATCACCGGCTGGTAGAAGAAGTGGTGGCTATATATGCCATTATTTCTGCCATCATTATGGTCATCACCTATATATCGAAACAAAACAATGCCATTTTACTCAGTAAGGTCATTCTGTTTCTTGATCTATTTGTATTGATTTACTTGGCGTTCGCAATCAATGGTTTTCAACAAGGCTTGGCTATATTGCCCGTCTTGGCCATTGGCTCAGCGGCGATCTTTTATCGCAAAGCCATCACCATTCTTTTGGCACCGTTGACAGCCACAGTACTGTTGTGGCTGATGCCCAAAGTGGTTGATTTCAGCCAACAAGACTTGGTTTCTGATTCAAGCAAGCTACTTCATGCACTCGGGTATTTTGTTATTGCATTGGTTGGAATCAGACAATCCATCTCATATACCAGTACCTTACAAATGTATAAAAGCCAAAGAAAGACCATCAACGGCTTAGAAAACATGAATCAAATCATCATTGAAAAACTAACCAATGGGGTAATCATCTATCAACAAGATCATGTCATCTTACATGCCAATGAGTCGGCCAAAAAACTGTTGGGCATGGATGACATTATTTTTTTTCCTGAAGAGATTTTAAACTACATTGAAAGCAATAAAGATGGCATGGTTTATCACACCCCCAATGGTATGGACTTGTATTTGCGCAAAGCCAGTGTCAGTGAAGAGGAAAACTTTGGTGTGTTATTTATTGAAGACTCAAGCTTTTTAAAAAAAGCGGCACAACAATTAAATCTGGCATCACTGGGCAAATTATCCAGTTCAATTGCACATGAAATAAGAAACCCTTTGGCTGCCATCAGCACCGCTGCTGAATTGTTGACTGAGTCACCTGACCTACAAGACCAAGACAAGCAGATCAGTGAAATTATCGTCAACCAAACTCGAAGAGCCAATCACATCATTGAAGACATCTTGCAAATGTCACGCCGGAAAACCGCACAACCTCAAGAACTGTCATTATTTAATCAACTTACAGAAGTCAAACAACAACTGATTCAAGAAGTCAAAGTAGATACAAAACACATTCAAATTGTCGCCCCCAAAGAAGCCACCATTCAATTTGATCCAGATCATTTCAAACAAGTGATATGGAATTTAGCATCCAATGCCATCAAACACGGTGAAAATCAGGAGTTACAAATTATTGTTCGAGGCCATGTGATTGACTTTAAGAATAAAGGCACGGCTTTTGAACAAAACAAAGCCAACAATCTGTTTGAACCTTTTTACACCACACACAACAGAGGGACTGGTTTAGGACTGCACATTTGTCGACAGCTTTGTCATGACAACCATGCCGAGCTAAATTACCATTACATCAATGGCTTCCATGTATTCAGGCTGGAATTCAATCTGATGTAACCGGGATTAAATCAAGTTAAAATTTAAACCCACACCCCCATCTAAAACAACAGAATCAACATGATTTGATGCCTTTTGTTGCCACCATTTCGATTCCATCAGTAATAAATTTTTACGGCGCTTCACTGCAAATAAAAGCCAATGAATTAAGTGGTCACAAATGAGGCCACTTAATTCATTTTATCACGCCAGACCAATGCTAAAGCGCTTTCAAACCTTGAATCAATTGTGCGATTGCATCTTGCGCATCACCGTAAAGCATCTTGTTATTTTCAGCGAAGAACAGTGCATTTTGGATGCCAGCAAAACCCGTTCCTTTACCACGTTTAATCACAATCGAATTTTTTGCTTCATCAACATTCAAAATAGGCATACCGTATATTGGGCTTTGCGGATCAGTTTTCGCCACGGGATTAACCACGTCATTGGCACCAATCACCAAGGCCACGTCAGCTTGTTTAAACTGTGAGTTGATGTCTTCCATATCCTCAATCAGATCGTAAGGCACACCGGCTTCTGCCAACAATACATTCATATGACCCGGCATACGACCAGCCACCGGATGAATGGCAAATTTCACATCAACCCCTTTGTCCATCAAGATTTGTGTCATTTCCCACAACTTATGCTGCGCTTGCGCCACAGCCATGCCATAACCTGGAATTACAATAACACGGTCTGCGAAAGCCATTTGAATAGATGCATCTTGCGCTTGAATTTCTTTCATTTCACCTTCGATGGCGGCGCCACCAGAGCCTCCCATGGAACCAAATAACACTGAACCCAAGGATCGATTCATGGCTTTGGCCATATGTTGGGTGAGCATGGTGCCGGCCGCACCAACCAACATACCAGCAATAATCATCGCTTCGTTTTGCAACACAAAGCCTTCGAATGAAACAGCTAAACCGGTGAAAGCGTTGTACAAAGAAATCACCACTGGCATATCGGCACCACCAATCGGCAATGTCATCAATAAACCGAGTAACAAGGACAAACCAAAGAAAATCCAAATGTAGTTAGGGTTCAAATCCTGAGTTAAGTACAAACCCAATACCAAAGTACCGATGCCTACGATACCATTGAAATAATTTTGCCCTGGAAAAGTAAAACGTTTATCAATCCAGCCCTGAAGTTTGCCAAAGGCCACCAAAGACCCACTGAGTGATATGGCTCCAATGTAAACACCAACAATGGCGAAAATCATGGTCACTCCTGACAGACAATCATGTGTATCTGCAGTATCAACAATTGTTCCAGCTGAACAAGCCCCCATGTGATCGACGGCATTAAATAAAGCCATCGCACCAATAAAGGCAGCAGAACCACCGCCCATACCATTATACAAAGCCACCATTTGTGGCATATCGGTCATTGCTACTTTTTTACCACTCACCCAGGCCAAAACAGTTGATGACCCCAATGCTGCCAATATTAATACCATGTTGTGCATATCAGGTAATAAGAAGGTTGCCACAGTGGCAATCAACATACCCAAACCAGCCCAAACAATACCGCCTCTGGCCGTTCCTGGTGCACTCATTCGACGCAAACCAGTGATGAACAAAATCGCTGCTAAAAAGTATGAGCCTTTGATCACATAAGGTAGATATTCATTAATAAACTCCATTATTTATCTCCTTTTTTATCTAGGCTGTCATCTTTCTTCACTCGTGGCTTAAACATTTCCAGCATCCGTTCGGTCACCACATATCCACCAGCAGCATTACCCGCACCCAAGAACACCGCGATAAAACCAAATACTTTTTCCAAAGTGGTATCGGCATGACCCAATGCAATCATCGCGCCAACCAAAACAATACCGTGAATAAAGTTAGACCCAGACATTAAAGGGGTATGAAGAACCACCGGCACTTTAGAAATAATTTCAAAACCTAAAATCGCCGCCAAAGCGAAAATATACAATGCAATAAAACCATCAATCATTTTTTGTCTCCGTCTTTTTGTCCCACAACAGCAGGATGTACGACTTGGCCATCTCTGGTTACGGCACAGCCAGCTAAAATATCATCGTCCCAGTTCAAAGTAAATTCACCTTCTTGGTTCATCAAGTTCAATAAATTCCAAACGTTTCTTGAATACATCTCACTGGCATGCAAAGGGACCGTGGCCGGTAAATTGTTCGGTCCAATCACTTTGACATTATTTACTAATTTAGTCACCCCTAGCTCTGTCGGTTCACAGTTACCACCGCCTTCGGCACCTAAATCAACAATCACACTGCCGGCTTTCATAGCACTCACCATGTCAGCCGTAATGATTCGTGGTGCCGGCCGACCTGGAACCGCAGCCGTGGTGATAAGCACATCAACTGAAGTCAAGTGTTTGGCTAAGTTTTGTTGTTGAGTGAGTTTTTCTTCATCAGTCAATGCTCGGGCATAACCACCTTCGCCAACCGCCTCAACGCCCAAGTCCAAAAATTTGGCACCCAATGATTTAATTTGTTCAATCGTTTCTGGCCTGACATCATAACCCGTTACATTGGCCCCCAACCTCCTGGCGGTGGCCATCGCTTGCAAACCAGCAACACCCGCACCAATCACTAACACCGAAGCGGGTCTTATCGTTCCAGCCGCAGTGGTTAACATTGGGAAAAACCGGGGGGCTTCACTGGCCGCCAATAACACGGCTTTGTATCCAGCCACTGAAGCCTGAGATGACAACACATCCATCGCTTGTGCCCGAGAAGTACGAGGAATCAATTCCATCGAAAACACCGTGATGTTTTTCGCCACAGCTTGATCAAATCGCTGTTGGTTTTGATAAGGTGAAACCATACCAACAACCACTGAATCATGTTTAATTTCTTTAAGGTCTTCCTCAGACAAGGCATCCACACAGACTAAAACATCTGCCGCATTCAATACATCATTACGCTTCTTAGCCATTTGGCACAATTCGGGGTATGCCTCATTTGGAAACCCAGCTGATTCACCTGCATCTGGTTCAAACAAAACTTGCCAGCCCAGTTTAAGAATTTTCTCAGCCGTTTCGGGCACCATGGCCACACGCGACTCACCTTCACTACGCTCTTTTACAAAGCCAACCGTTATTGTCATATTGTCACACTTAGTTTTTGATCAAACATCAGTATAGCAAAATGTTGCTTTTATGGGTGTTTCATTTTTTCAACTGTTTTGATTCTAAAAACCGATGATGCAGTGGTAAATAAAGTTAAAAAATCATGTCACATCTTTCTTATCCTTTCCAGAAAAGACGTACAGGTATAATCATTATCGCCGTGGTTACATTTTTACCGCACAGTCTGATGTGATAAATCAACACTTTTTCCTTCACAATAACTCCACATGTGTAAAAATACAATGTTTTGACTTTTGACTGAGTTTTGCCATGAATCCAATCCAGCCTACAATCCAACAAACCATTACCATCTTTACATTATTGATGATGACATGCTTTGCTGTTGCACAAAACACCCCAAACACAACTGTGATTACAGCCACTGCTGCTAAACAAGAATTTTTTGATGTGGTTGAAGCTTTAGGCACCTTAAAAGCCAATAACAGTGTGACCATCACCTCAACTGTTACGGAATTAGTCACCGAAATACATTTGACTGATGGACAGCGGGTTAACAAAGGAGACTTACTGGTTTCTATGGACATTTCTGACGAATTGGCTTTGTTACAAGAAGAGCAAGCCAGATTAGGCGAATCTCAACGCTTGGTTAAAAGGCTAAAACCTCTGGCCGCCCAAAATGCCATGTCCAAAAGTGCTCTTGATACTCAAAACAGTATCGTCAGCGTGGCTGAAGCCAGAATCAGAGGTATCCAATCTCAAATAGATAAACGATTGATCAAAGCGCCTTTCGACGGCGTGGTGGGGTTGTTGGACATCAGTGTAGGAACATTGGCTCAACCTGGCTTTGAATTAGCCACCTTAGATGATGATACAACCATGAAAATGGATTTTTCAGTACCAGAAAGACACTTATCCTATCTCACCAAGGGATTAAAAATTGAAGCCCAAACCCAAGCATTTCCAGACCAGAAGTTCAGTGGTGAAATTGCCAGCATTAACAGTCGGATCAATCCGGTAACACGATCAGTGGTGGTACGAGCCATCATCCAAAACCCCAATCAATTACTTAAACCGGGAATCTTAATGCGCATACAACTGGCCACCCAACCAAGAACCAGCTTATTGATTCCAGAAGAAGCTATCACTGCCACAACCACTGAACAAAGGGTGTTTAAAGTTGTGCATGAAAACCAGTCAACCAAAGTAGCAGAAACCCAAGTCACCATCGGCACCCGTTATGGTGGCAAACTAGAAATACTTTCTGGCTTGGATATTGGTGATCAAGTGGTGATTCATGGCACACTAAAAATCAAAGACGGTGATCAAGTTGAAGTCATTGCTGACAAAGCCAACAATGAATCATTGGTTGAACTATTGGCCAAAAAATCAACGACAACTACAGCCACTAAACAAGAGATTTAAACCATGTTAATTTCTGATATATCGGTCAAACGGCCCGTTTTCGCATCGGTCATTTCTTTGTTGTTAATTGCTTTTGGCTTAGTCGCTTTTGACCGGCTTTCATTGCGTGAATACCCAGACATTGACCCGCCTGTGGTGACAGTTGAAGTGAGCTACCCTGGCGCCCCTGCCAACGTGGTAGAAACCCGAGTGACAGAAATTGTTGAAGATAGAATTTCTGGCATTGAAGGCATTGAGTTCATTGAGTCATCATCCAGTGATGGCCAATCCAATGTCACCATCGAATTTTCCATCAGCCGAGATATCGACTCAGCAGCCAATGATGTTCGTGATCGCATTGCTGGCATACAAGACAATTTACCAGAAGAAGCTGAACCACCGGAAGTACAAAAAGTGGACAGTTCTAATGATGTGGTGATTTGGCAAAACCTGGCCAGCAGTCAATTATCAGTGCCTGAAATCACTGACTATGCCCAACGATATTTGGTTGACCAATATTCCACCCTTGATGGTGTCGCACGTGTCCGGGTGGGTGGCGGCTTGCGCTATGCCATGCGTATTTGGGTAGACCGCATGTCTTTAGCCGCTCGAAACCTCAGTGTCGCTGACATCGAACAAGCATTGCGGGCAGAAAACATCGAATTGCCTGCCGGTAGATTAGAGTCTGAACAACGGTTGTTTAAAGCCAGAGTCACCCGTAATTTTAACCAACCTGATGATTTTGCCAAACTGGTATTGGCCAAAGGAGACAATGGCTATCTGGTGCGTTTAGGCGATGTCGCTAGGGTTGAATTAGGCTTGGAAGAAGACCGCACTATATTTCGTGGCAATGGCATACCCATGGTAGGGATCGGAGTCATTAAACAATCTAATGCCAACACCATTGAAGTGGCCAGATCAGTCAAAGCCTTGACGGCCAAACTTAACCAAGATTTACCTGAGGGTATGACCATCGAACAAAGTTACGACGCCTCAATTTTTATTGAAGCGGCTATTCAAGAAGTCTATTTCACATTATTAGTGGCCATCGGTTTTGTGGTACTGGTTATCTTTTTATTCTTAGGTAATTTACGTGCCATGCTGATTCCTGCTGTAACGGTACCGGTATCTATCATTGCGACTTTTATTGTGATCAATGCGCTTGGTTTTTCAATTAATCTATTGACCTTATTGGCTTTGGTTTTGGCCATTGGTTTGGTAGTGGATGATGCGATAGTGGTGTTGGAAAACATCGTAAGACGGATGCAGGAAAAAGGTGAAACGCCTCTGGTAGCCGCATACCGCGGTGCACGCCAAGTGGGTTTTGCCGTGATTGCAACCACACTGGTTTTGGTCGCAGTCTTTGTTCCTATTACATTCTTAGATGGTGACATTGGTCGCTTATTTACAGAATTTTCATTAACCATTGCTGCCGCCGTTACATTTTCATCCATAGTCGCTTTGACTTTATCACCGATGCTGGCCTCGAAACTGCTCAAACCTAAAACCAACAAAGGCCGTATTTTGGCAGCCACCAATCGGCTCATTAATAGCTCGCGTAAACAATACATCAGAATTTTGGTTAAATCGATGCGAAAACCCATCTATATGGTATTGGTTTTTGGATTATTATTGGCCGGTACATTTTTTATCTATCCCAAAATTGATCAAGAGTTTTCCCCCAAAGAAGACCGTGGTGCTTTTTTTGTAAGAGTAGACGGTCCTGAGGGCGCCACTTTTCAGTACATGGAAGAGTACATGACTGAAATTGAATCTCGCATGATGAAATATGTGGAAAGTGGTGAATTCAACCGTTTATTGGTACGCTCACCACGCTCATTCGGCGGTATTGAATCATTCAACAGTGGCATCATCATCGCCAAGATGGATACATGGGGGAATCGTCGATCGGCTTTTACTGTTATGGATGAAGTCCGTGAAGACTTGTCTTCATTACCTGGGGTTCGCACATTTCCATTAATGCGCCAAGGACTCGGTGGTGGCACTGGCAAGCCAATTCAATTTGTATTGGGCGGTGACAGCTACGAAGAATTAAGTGAATGGCGTGACATCTTATTTACCAAAATCAACGAAAACAATCCAGGCTTGTTAGGGCTTGATAGCGGGTATAAAGAAACCAGACCACAAATAGATTTCAACATAGATTATGACAGCGCTGCTGATTTAGGTGTGCGGGTGAATGAAATAGGCAGAACTTTACAGACCATGCTCTCAGGACGAAACGTCACCACATTCATCGACAATGGCGAAGAGTATGACGTGATTTTAGAAGGCGAACGAACACAACAAAAATCTTTCGGTGACATTGAAAACATTTATGTCAGGTCACAACGCTCAGGTGAATTGTTGCCCTTATCTAATATGATCAGCATCAAAGAATACGGTGCAGCCGATAGCCTCTCTCGCTACAATCGAGTCAGATCAATCACCCTAGAAGCCAATTTAGCCGAAGGTTACAGTTTGGGTGAAGCGTTGAGTTACTTGGAACAAATGGTCGACGAACATTTACCTGACCATGCCATCACTGACTACAAAGGACAAAGTCGTGATTTTATGGAATCAGGCTCATCAGTTATTTTTGTATTTGTTTTGGGCCTGATTGTGGTGTTCTTGGTATTGGCTGCTCAATTTGAAAGTTATGTGCACCCGTTTGTGATTATGCTGACTGTGCCATTGGCTATGGGCGGTGGATTATTGGGGCTATTGATGTTAGGTGGCTCAATCAACATTTATTCGCAAATTGGATTAATTATCTTAATTGGGTTGGCCACCAAAAACGGTATTTTAATTGTCGAATTTGCCAATCAACTGCGTGATATGAATTACAACTTTAATCGGGCGACATTAACCGCCTCAAAAGTCAGGTTCAGACCAATCGTAATGACTGGTTTAACCACCATTGCCGGATCGCTACCATTGATTTTGGCCACTGGCGCTGGAGCAGAAACCCGAATTGTGATTGGTACAGTCATCTTATTTGGGGTGGTGGCTGCCACCATATTCACGTTATTTATTTTACCCGTGGCCTATAGTATGTTGGCACGCAAAACCAGTTCACCAGAGACCGTGGCTAAAAAACTGGCGATCGAATCAAAACTAACATAAAAACATTGAAATATAATGGAATCAATTTATCATAGACAACATGGAAAATAGACACACAGAATTTATGCATCGTGCCATCGAGTTGGCCCGTTCTGGTATGGATAGCGGCGCAGGCGGGCCCTTTGGTGCGGTGGTTGTAAAAGACAATCAAATCATTGCGGAGGGTTGGAACAAAGTCACATCGACCAATGACCCAACAGCGCATGCTGAGGTGACTGCGATCAGAGCTGCTTGTGAAAAATTAGGCACTTTTCAATTGGATGATTGTGTGATTTACACCTCTTGCGAACCCTGCCCCATGTGTTTAGGCGCCATCTACTGGGCCAGGCCGAAAAAAGTCTATTACGGTTGTAACAAACAAGATGCTGCTGACATTGCTTTTGATGATCAATTTATCTATGACGAAATTGAAACACCGATCAGCTCAAGACAAATCCCTTTTCAACAAGTGGCACAAGCTGATGCCCTTGAGGTGTTTAAAGCTTGGGCAGAAAAAATCGACAAAACCGAGTATTAAAAAACCGCCATTTTTTTCATAAAAGAGAGCCTGACACACACAACTTTCTGAGCTTTTAGACTACTTTCAAATCTTTATATTTGCCGTATGGGCATGAAAAGCACCTGATAGTATGTTCGCTGGCTACAAAGCACCGGTCAGCCATCGATCTGCGCCAACCGCATTCATCACCAGCTCAACCGAAAAGGCCGCCAGAATCATGCCCATAATCCTAGTAAGAATCGAAGCACCTGAAAAACCAATGATTTTGATGATGTGATTAGATAACAGCAACAACAGAAGTGTCACTAATAAAACCGCTAAGGTGACACCCGCGGTAGCCATTTGATTGGCAACTGGATGCAGATTGTTATCGGTCAGTAATATTACGGCCAAAATAGCACCAGGGGTTGCTGTACCTGGAATTGCCAAAGGAAAAACAGCAATGTCATGGTCAGCCTCTTTTTTCACATCTCTTGATTGCGATCCAAATATCATCTGAACACCAAACAAAAATAAGATAATTCCACCACCTAATTGAAATGAAATCATGCGAATCCCCATGCCATTCAGGATCAGCTGACCTAATATAATTGAACCTAATAAGACTGCACCTGCATACAAAACAGTACGAATGGCAGCTCGACGACGTTCAATATTACTGAGTTGACTGGTCAAACCAGCAAAAATTGCCAGGGTACCGATGGGGTCAATGGTGGCCCATATGATGAGTGCATCTTGTAACGCTTTGTCTAGCATTGAGTCTTCCGTGTGAGTGTTATGAAATAATTTTGCTTAGTATATATTGTTAAATCATGCTTTCTACAAGACTTGAATATGATTTATTACAATAAATATTCGCACAATTATAAAAGAATAGCTGGATAACGATTCAGTTTATAACTGCAAATTGGTTTTAATTCTTAGACAACCAACTTAATGAATTTTATTAGACAATAGCGAAACATATTTGACTCAATTTATTTCTACCTAACAGAACAATTTCACAGAAGCCTTGGCATGGATGTTTCTGATTAACTCAAAAACACCCCCATCAGAATGAATAAATGCTGAAATTAAAAAACTGCTGCTTTGACAAAACTGCATGATGTGGCATGGGCTCAAGCAAAAACCACATCTTTACAATTAACAGCCAATCACAACCCCACTCAGGCCAGAATTAATCGTGAACTGTGGCCAGATGGCGTGATTTTCACTGGCTCACAATTGCAGGGACGGCTGACACCTCGCCCTAAGATTTTCACCAACACCAAGCTGAATGCGATTTCTGTTCACAAAAAAGCAATATAGGCCCGCAACAATTAATTCCATAAAATGGCGTCAGGATATTAAATATTTTGTTGGAAATTATCGCTATGACATACCTGATGTCATGCTGTCATTTCATAACATCATCACAGAAATTTGTATCAAAACTGAACTACCTAACTGGCGGTGCTTGATATAAAATGTCATGTTTTGAGTCATTGGTTAAACTTAGTATATGAACCAACAAACAAATACAATTGATTTTATGCTCAACCGCCGCTCGGTGTTGGCCAACAACATGAGCGAACCAGGGCCAGACAAAAGTGAGTTGGCAACCATTTTAACCATTGCCACACGTGTCCCTGACCACCGCAAACTGGAACCTTGGCGTTTTTTGGTATTACAAGGTGAAGGCCGAAAACAGTTTGGCGAGAAACTGGCGGCTGTCAAAGCCAAAAAAGATGAGGTCATGGGTATTCAAGTTGAAATTGAGAAGGATTGTTTTATGCGTGCACCTTTGGTTATCGTGGTAGTTTCCTCACCGGTTGAACACAAAACCCCTGAAGTAGAACAAATACTTTCCGCGGGAGCCGTATGCCAAAACATCAACATAGCAGCTGGATCCCTGGGTTATGCCAGTCAATGGATCACTGGTTGGTCATGCTTAGATGAAGATGCCCAAAAGGCAATTGGCCTAGGCAAGAATGAATTTATTGCTGGATATCTTTACATTGGCTCAAGTGATGAAAAACCATTAGACAGGCAGCGTCCAGATTTAGATGAAAAAGTCACCTATTGGGATACACTTTGAAAATTCTCGGCATTGAATCCTCTTGCGATGAAACAGGTATAGCCATCTATGACACGGACCAAGGTCTGATTGCAGATCAGCTGTACAGCCAAATTGAACTGCATGCACAATATGGTGGGGTGGTGCCAGAGTTGGCATCACGTGACCATGTCAGAAAAATAGTGCCATTGATTGAACAAGCCTGCGCAGAAGCAAACCTGAAACTTAATGATTTAGATGCCATTGCCTACACCGCAGGACCTGGTTTGGTCGGTGCTTTGCTGGTTGGAGCTTGTGTCGGAAAATCATTGGCTTGGGCATTGGACTTGCCTGCCATCGAAGTACATCACATGGAAGGGCATTTATTGGCTCCTTTGTTAGAAACAGATAAACCTAAATTCCCTTTTCTGTGTTTATTGGTTTCCGGTGGACATACTTTATTAGTTGATGTACAAAACTTAGGGGCCTATAAAATTCTAGGCGACACCTTAGACGATGCCGCCGGTGAAGCTTTTGATAAAACCGCTAAATTATTAGGCCTGCCCTATCCTGGTGGTAAATATATCGCTGAATTGGCTACGCAAGGCGATGAAACTCGTTTCAAATTTCCCCGTCCGATGATGAATCGACCCGGCTTAGATTTTAGCTTTTCAGGTTTGAAAACTCACACCCGAGTGACTTGGGAAAAACATCGTGAACATTGCAAAGATGAAGCCGAGACCCAACAACTAAAAGCCGATATTGCCGCTTGTTTTCAATTGGCAGTGGTTGACACATTGAGTAAGAAATGCTTACGTGCAATCAAACAAACTGGACACAAAGAATTGGTCATTTCTGGGGGCGTAAGTGCCAACATTGCCTTGCGTGATACCTTAGCAACCATGGGTCAAAACTACCGTTTTAAATCTTATTTTCCATCAATGAAATACTGTTCAGATAATGGTGCCATGATTGCATTCGCCGGTGCCATGCGATTTATGCACAAAGACACCACTCAAAACACTTTGATCAAAGCATACCCAAGATGGAGTTTAGAACAATTAAGTTAACTCTTCAGCTGATAAAACAACCTTACACCTATTAATCCATCATGATGGATTTTAATGAATTTGGTTTCGGCCGGCATTTTTAGCCCTGTACAGGTTTTTATCGGCTTGATCGAACCAAGACCTAAAATCATTTTCTTGCTTATTTAATTCAGCCAACCCTATACTGACCGTACAGTTTATATTTTCAATCGGGTCTATTGTTAAATCAGCCACTTGTTGACGAATCAATGAAGACATTTGCTTGGCCTCAGAATAATTCCTTTTTATCACAACGGCAAATTCATCCCCACCAAACCTGCCGGCGATGGCATCTTCAGGCAACACTGTAGCTATCACACTCGCAATCGACAGTAAAACTTCATCACCAATGGAATGCCCATACAGGTCATTCAACTGCTTAAAATGATCGACATCAATTAATATGAGGGTGAGTTTTGAATCCTGCTCTTTTTGTTGCAACAACAAATCAACTTGATGCTGCCAATGTCGTCGATTATACAGTTTTGTTAAAGTGTCCTTTTGACTCAATTCTTTGAACAAAATATTTTGTTTTTGAACTTTGCGTATCAGTTTACTGGTTCCCAAGCTGACAAAAAAGATATGTACTATCAGAATCGGTAAGCATGCCCAAATAACCATCATACTGGTTTCTGGCTGAATTTTAAATCCAGTTAACAACAACCCAATAAAAATACCTACACACATCACAGGTAACGAATAAAGCCATAGATTTTTGATGCCACTGCTCAATTTATCCGCAGTTGAAGTTGCCAATAAAAGTACAGCTGGCAGTAAATTAAACCACAACAATGCCGCCCAACTACCGGCTACAAATGAATCAAACAATAAATTACGACGTTCTGCCATGAAAGGTTTATGGTTTCTTATTGCGGTATGATAAGCAAAATGTGGCCAAATAAAACAACTTAAAAATAACCACAGCCAATAGAAGTTTGAGGCTTGATTTTCATACAATACAGCGGCTATGGCAACACCACCCAAACCCATACCCACAAGCCTAAACTTATAAACCTTGGCTGGCATTTGATTAGGGTCCGACAACTTTTGATTGGTCACAGACAGATTATGGGTATTTTTCCTCATTGAAATTGATTATACCTAATATATTTAACTGACTGGTAATAATCCAGTTATGTTATGTATTAAGCATCATCGTCACAACACAGTTTTATCTGCTGGTAAACCACCCGGTGACTCAATGTATAACCCTGAAATTACAAAATAACTTTAATGGGCAGTCCATCCACCATCTAAAGTTATCGCTTGTGCAGTGATGTTTTTGGCGAAAGGACCGATTAAAAAAGCCACGGTGCCTGCCAATTCGCTGATTTCGATAAATGCTTTTTTGGGCATGTTTTTCAACATAATGTCATTAACCACTGATGATTCAGCTATTTGGTGGGCTTGAGCTTGTTGCCTAATTTGATCACGTACCATTGCGGTATCTACATAACCTGGACACAAGGTATTGATGGTGATGTTTGCTGCAGCCACCTCAAGTGCCACGGTTTTTGCCAATCCAAGCAAGCCATGCTTGGCCGACACATAAGCACTTTTATATGCCGAGGCCACCAATGAATGGACAGACCCTATATTGATAATTCGGCCAAAATTATTGGCTTTCATGGCAGGTAATACTGCACGTGTGGTCATCGCAGGTCCGACCAACATGACGTTGATTAATTGCTGCCATTTTTCAGCTGGAAATTCTTCTAATGGTTTAACGTATTGGATACCTGCATTGTTAATCAACACATCAATTCCTTGTTCATCAGCGGTTTTTTTCAGACCCTCTAAATGGATAGAATCACACACATCAAAAACCTGTGCTTCTACTTTATATCCTTGTTGCTGCAAATTTTCCTGAGCAGCCATAATAGCGACTTCAGAACAATCTGAAATAATGACATGATGATCGCGGGCTAAATGTTGCGCAATGCCTTTGCCTATACCACTGCTGGCACCTGTAATGAATACACGTTTGGCTTTCATTCAACCTCCAATTGTTGTTGTTTCACTGTAATTCGATCAACTGCCTGTTGCTTTATACCAGGTATGTGTGTCTGGCTGAGCACAGGCACCACCCCCTCACTCAACCCCCTCGTTTTAGTCTTAATCAATTGACTCTCAGGTAAGGTTTGTGCTGAAAACAAATGCGCATACATCAACTCCAGCGCTTGTTCAAAATACGGGTGCATCGGTACAAATTGTTGGTTAAAACCAGGGTAGGCTAAAAACGCATCGAAGTGTTGTGCATTTTTAATTTCATAATAACGCATGTTTTGATTCACCGCCTGACTACTCTGGTTTCGATGGAAATAAGCACGGCTGGCATGGTTTATTGCCACAGTTCCATCAGCTCGGCCATGTAAAATAATGGTCGGCACTTGGTTGTTTTCAGGTTGAGATTTAATCGTTTCTAATGCAGCTTGCATCTTTGTGTCGCTTAACAATTGATAGAAACATGATTGTGACTCAATGCCAAAACCTGTGGCTAAAATCATTCTTGACTGAATTTCATTCTGTGGATTGCTGTATGCCAACTCAACGCCATTACTGGGAGCAATGCCATTGGATAAAGCAAACATAGCGGTCTTTTCTGATTCAGACAATGCACGAGGAATGCCTTGTGGTGTGAATGCACTCATGGCCGATTGGCACAAATTATCATGTGCAGATTTTTGTAAATAGCTGTTGCTATAGGTATGATTAATCGCTCCCCACATATTAACCAAGGTGTTTACCTGACTTAACTGTAAAGCAGAATGTTCAATTTTAAGCCCTTTGATCTTAGCTAAAGATTCACTGATTTGGGCATTTAACGCTGTGGCTTCAAGATAACCATGTTGCTTTAGCGCAGCACAACGAGATTTTTGTAAGCCCTGAATCAATGCAGTATTCATTTTAAAAGGAGCTTCATTTAACGATTCATCTAATGCGGCACAGGGTTCATACAAACTCAGATTCATAGATAACTCAATCAGAGGTTTGGTGATTATTTCTCTGGTTCCATTGGCATCTTTGACAACATATTGGTGATTCAAATTAATTTGTGGTTCTGCCGCAACTACAGCATCAATCAAACCCAAGGAATCACTTTCTACAGCTCGCAATACAGCACCTCCACCATTGGAAACGCTGGCAGCGATGACCTTAATTTGATTCCTCGACAAACCTTTTTCTTGCTGTAACAAAGCCAAGCCATATTGGCTGGCATCAATCACGAAATCACCCCAATATTGTTCAGGGTTAACTTGTGAGTAGGCATGCTTTTGAACCACATGCTTTACACTGACTGAGTTTAATTTTGTGGCTTCATGTAACTCAGAAGTAGCGCCCTCAGCATCAATCAAACCATCTATCTGATAAGCCAACTGATTTTCCATGGCTAACTGTGTACCAGTCCCTTTGTCGGTATAGACCACTGCACAGCCGTGAGTCAAAGCCCATGAACCACTGGTGCCTACGGCACCTAACACATTACGCGACCCACTAGATGGCGCAACCACCAAACAAGCTTTTTCCGCATTGAATTGATCTGGAAGCTGCAGAATTACTGTGTGAAAAACCCCATCAGCCACACGCCTTTGGCCCCAATATTCATAACCTGCGATTGGTTCTTGGCTGACATCAAATCCATACAATGTACCGAAACCGCCAGCTTCACTGAGATCATTCAATGCTTTAAACTGGTGATAATAACTGGCCTGTCGCAATGCAGCAGCAGTGGGTTGTTGGGGAATAATAGGAGGTGTTGCTCGCAAACCGTCAAGACCGAGGCCTGCGGTCAGTAAATCATCTTCAATGCCATCATAATATATGGTTTTTAACACCGCAACGGGTTCTTTTTGTGGCCATATTTGATTTGAATTATTACTGCAAGAAAGCAATAACAAACAAAAACCAGCCGATATATACTTCAATACACTCTGCATAGACTCATTCTCTAAAAGGAAGCACACCACAACAAGTTATTGTTATGGTGTGACATCAAAATCATTTTAATTGAACGGCGTTTACATCACACCTGTTCTTATGTTCAGCATCATGCCAAAGCCGTTTTGAGGAGAACAATTAAAATCGATAATTTAAAGCCGCATACCAAGTTCTTGGATCGCCATAATAAGCGGTTTGGATGTTACCCACGCTTGAAAATTCTTGCGCATCCACTTTGTATACTTCGTCGCCTAAGTTTTTACCACCAACGCTGACTGACCAGGCTGGGTTAGCAAAATCATAAGTGGCATAAGCATTAAATAACCAATAATCATCTTGAGTTAATGAAGCTTGATTATCAACAGAAAGATACATGTCATCGGTGTAGTTACCATTAACCCCAAAACGCAGCATCGCACCTCCATTCAGGTACATGGTGTGGTTCATACCTATGCGGAAAGTCCAATCTGGAGAAAATGGTGGGACATCATCTGAACGGTCTAAATCAGGTTGTCTAAAATCAAAGAACTTTTTGTAATCTGAATTCAAATATCCAACCGAACTGTAAATCGAAGTTGATGCACTCAATAACCAAGTAACTTCAAGCTCTGCACCTGATATATCTAACTCAGCGGCATTAATGACTGGAAAGCTTGAAATGTCTTCGGCCACACGGGCTTGAAAATCTTCGTAATTTGAAGTGAATAAAGCATAATTGACACGCAATCGATTATCTAAAAATTGTGATTTCCCACCCACTTCGTAAGTCCATACGGTTTCAGGCTTGAATGAACTGACATCAGCTTCGCTGTTTGCTCGACCATTGAACCCACCTGATTTAAAACCTTTTGAAACGGAAGCATACATCATGCTGTTATCACTGACTTGATAATCAACTGAAAGCATCGGTGTCACACTGTCCCAACTGTCTGAATCTTGAAAACCAAAAGTACCTTCTAAAAATGGTCCCAAGGTAGAATATGTCGTCGTGGTTCGTTTGTAATCTTTATCATCTTTACTGTATCTGATACCTGCGGTTAAGCCCCAACGGTCAGTTAAAGTCCAATTTCCTTGTGCAAACAAAGCATAACTGGTGGTTTTCAAGTCATCGTCAATGGTTCGCAAAAAGTCCAAAGGAACACCACCAAACTGTAGAAAATCATCGGCATAAGCTTCTTGGTGTGACGGCACATTTTCTTGCAAATAATAAGCGCCTAATACCGCGTTAAAGCCATCAGCATTGTTAAATAAAAACTGAAACTCTTGACTGAACTGATCTTGATCTACCCCAACAAATACATCACCCAACTCTAATTCTGTTGCATCAATATCAATAAATGAATCAGATTGTAAGTCACGTTGAGCAGTGATTGACTTAAAGTCCCACATGTCATTGATATTGTAATTTATGGTAAAACTCGCACCGGTATGGCGCAACTCTTGGTTTTCATCGTTATTAAATGAAGTCCGTCCACGGAAATCATACTCATCGCTAGAGGGTAAACTTAACAACACAGGCGTTGTCAAATCAGCAAAATCCAAGGCAATCAAGGCCGATTCAGAACGACCCAATGACAAGGCATTTTCCTGATCAGTGTAATCAAGAGAAAAATCCAATGACAAGCGATCATTGATTTGCGAATTCAATAAGAAACGCAATGAGGTGTTGTCTCTGTCGTTGTAATGCTGCCCATTGCTTTCATCTTCAACAAAGCCATTGTCTAAACGATACAAAGCAGAAATACTGGCACTGGTGCGGTCACTCAAAGCACCTTTAAAATACATACTGGTAGATAATTTACCGTAATTACCCCCCAACAACTGAATTTCACCGGCACTGACCCCATCTGGACGACGTGTCACTACATTCACTGCACCACCGATGGTATTTTTGCCATACAAGGTACCTTGTGGCCCACGCAATACTTCAACCCGTTCAACATCATGTAAACTCATTAAAGCACCTTGTATACGTGACATATATACGCCGTCAACATATACACCGACACCTGGGTCGAAAGTTTGTAAAGCATCTGGCTGGCCGATACCCCTGATATATATATTGGCACTGCTGGCCGATCCACGACCTAGAACCAAATTCATATTCGGCACAGCACCTTTCAACGAATCTAAACTCTCAGCCTGTGCATCTTGTAATTCTTCGCGACTGAATGAAGTCACCGCCACTGGAACGTCTTGCATTGACTCTTCCACTCTTCTGGCTGTCACTTTCACCTCATCCAAAGCCAACGTTTCATTGTCTTCTGTTTCTTGCGACCAAGCAACCGGTACCATGGCCATACCTAAAACTGACGCCATCAAAGCCTGATGAATGGCAGCCTTCATTTTGTTCTTGTACATTATGTTGTCCCCATAAAGTTATTTGTCCAGCTAAGATAATACATCAGATATTTAATAAAATTCAACACATGTTTAATTTATTTTAATCATGTGTTTAATTTGGCATGCTAAAATACTGTCAAAATGACAACCAACAAATTTGTGTATAAACGATGCGTGAAAAAAAAACCACTAAAGACCTAATCCTTGATGCCGCTGAAAAACTATTTGCTGTTCGTGGCTTTTATGGCGTTTCGATTCGTCAAATCACCACTGAAGCGGATGTGGATCCAGCCTTAGCAAGTTATCACTTTGGTAAGAAAAATGATATTTTTGACGCAGTGATGTTACGTCGTGCTGAAGTGCTGAACCGAGAACGCATACAAATGCTAGACGACTGTATTCGTCGAGCTCAGCCCAATCCCGCACCCTTACATGAAATCATTGATGCATTCACTCACGCCCTATTAAATCGTTCAAACAAAGGCGGAACTGGCTGGAAAAGCTACTTTGCCATCATTGCTCAAATCAATAACCACCCTGAACTGGGTGGTGTCATCATGACGCAGTATTTTGACCCTTTAGCCAAAAAGTTTTTGGATGCCATCCATGCCACCATGCCAAATTCTAAAAAAGAAGATTTGTTTTGGTGCTATCATTTTCTTTCAGGCGCATTGACCTTGACCTTCTCCGGCACAGAACGAATCAGTAATTTATCTGATGGCCTGTGTCAATCACGAAACTTAGATGCTGTCCATGAGCGTTTAGTGCCATTCATCACCGCTGGCTTTGAAGCCTTTAAACCGCAGACTCAAAACCAATGACGGCTCAAGATTGGATTAACCACCTTAAATTACAAGCCCACCCGGAAGGTGGTTATTTCAGAGAATCTTACCGCTGTAAAGAATCCCTTCCAGCCGTCAATCTGCCTAACAGGTTTGATCAAGCACACAGTTTTTCTACCGCTATATATTACTTGCTGGAGGCACCCAAGTTCTCCGCATTTCATCGCATAAAACAAGATGAACTGTGGCATTTCTACCAAGGCTCTGCAATGACCATTCATGTCATTACGGCTGCGGGCGAATACCAAACATTGTTATTAGGCAACAAGCCCAAGCAAAATCAATCCTTTCAACATACCGTCAAAGCGGGTGACTGGTTCGCTGCCAGTGTCAATGAACCTAATGACTTTGCCTTGGTGGGTTGCACTGTAGCACCTGGGTTTGAATTTGCCGATTTTGAATTGGCGGACAGAGCCCAATTGAGCGAACTCTTTCCCCAACATAAGCAGATTATTAAAGCTTTAAGTCACTAACCCTTAAGCAATACTTTCTGCAATAGATTGTGAGAACTCGACTTCGCCGGCCTTTTCCTTGATACCGGCTCGTGCCAGTTTAAGCACCATTCTTGGCTCTAATTTATTAATCACTAACTTAATTTGTTTGCTAGAAAGGTCTTCAACAATGGATTCCAACGCAACGATGGCACTGACATCTAACATCGTAACTTCTGCCATATCCAGAACAATTGTTCGTATTTCAGGAGTTACAGACGAAATGGTTTTTAGGGCTTTTCTGGCCGTACCAAAAAACAACGGCCCATTGATATCATAAACAATGACATCATCAGGCAAACTATAATCCGCATGGTCTCGACCCAGTTTAGTCGCACCAGTAAGACTGATACTCCTGCGAATAAACAACATGGCTGCCAATCCCATGCCTACTGCCACTGCAATGGTCATATCAAACACCACAGTCAATGAAAAGCACAACACCAAGATCAAAATATCGTCTTTGGGAGCTATTTTTATGATGCGGATAAAATGTTTGGCCTCACTCATATTCCAAGCCACCATAATCAACAAAGCGGCCATTGAAGCCATCGGTATATAAGACAATAATGGAGACAAAAGCAAGATTGAAATTAAAATAAACCCACTGTGCACAATCGCTGCCAGTGGTAAACTGCCACCCGCTTTGACGCTGACCGCAGTTCGTGCGATGGCTGCAGTTGCAGGCAATCCTCCAAAAAATGGCATAATCATATTACCAATACCCTGACCTATTAATTCATCATTTGGATTGTGTGTTTTACCGGACATGCCATCAGCAACCACTGCACACAATAGTGATTCTAGCGAGCCCAAAATGGCAATGGTAATAGCCGCTGGTAACAACAAACGAATCAATTCAAAACTAATACCAATGGGCGTTCCATCCGCGCCAGCTAAATTCCAAGGCCACTCAAAAGTCGGTAAAATAGCAGGAATCCCTTGACCACTGATGCCGTTAATATCGTAATTAAACCGGCTACCGATGGTTGCTACAGAAAAATCAGAGATTAGATAACCTAGTAGCCAGGCTGTAACAGAACCCAACAACAAAGCAATCAAATGAGCTGGAATTCTTGAACGCAACTTACTCCAAAGCAATAAACAAATAAAAGTCAAACCACCAATCAAACTTTCCTGCCAGTTTATGGTTGGCAAAGCGTGAAAAATGAGTGACAGTTTATCGAAATAATGCCCATCAAGTGAGTCAATGGAGAGACCTAAAAAGTCTTTGATTTGAAAGGTTGCGATGACGACTCCTATCCCAGCAGTAAAACCCACTGTGACAGGATAAGGTACAATTTCTATCAGCTTGCCAAGTTTTCCGATCCCCATCATGACAAGAATCAAGCCAGCCATAAAGCCAGCGATTAACAAGCCACCCAAACCAAATTGTTGCACAATTGGCAACAACACCACAACAAACGCGGCTGTGGGGCCTGAAATATTGACTTTAGATCCACCAGTCAAAGCAATAACGCCCGCAATGATTGCGGTATACAATCCATGTTGTGGCGATACACCACTGGCTATAGCCAATGCCATTGAAAGTGGAAGTGCAATAACCCCAACAGTTAAACCTGCCAGAATATTGGTCTGAATTTCAAGATAAGAGGGCTTACTTTGTACTGATCTTCTTAATGCTGATAACATGGATGGTTCGACTTGTTGACTGTTATATTAACTAATCTCTGTTCACGGAAACCAAAAAACATGATTGTTGAATATATTTAAAAGCTGATTTTAACTGAATTGCACACCAAGTAACAATACATACCTTATTTTACCCGCAGTATGATTCAAAATTTACTCACACAAACATATTTACTTGATGCTTTTTCCAACCCCAAAGCCGTTAGCCATGAGTGTTTGATTTGTAATCATTCAAACGAAAAACTCCAGTACCATAACTACAATGGCACTGGAATCTATTCACGTTTAACCACATGATGAACCTCAATTCATCAATACCATCATTCTAAATCAAACCGATCAGCATTCATCACCTTGGCCCAAGCGGTCACGAAATCATCAACAAAACGTTGTTGGTTATCATCTTGAGCATAAAACTCTGCATAAGCACGCAAAATAGAATTAGAACCAAACACCAAATCGACCCGTGTGGCTGTCCACTTAACTTGGTTAGAGTGACGATCTCTCAATTCATATAGATTTTGCCCAGTCGGGTTCCAGGTATTCTGCATATCGGTTAAGTTGACAAAAAAGTCATTGCTTAGGGTCCCCACTCGATCCGTGAACACACCATGTTCAGTGGCTCCGTGGTTGGTTCCAAGCACCCGCATTCCACCAAGTAATGCGGTCATTTCTGGCGCGGTCAATCCTAATAACTGGGCACGGTCCAACAGCATTTCTTCAGGTTCAACAGCATATGCCTTTTTAACCCAATTACGAAAACCGTCATGTACCGTTTCCAATGGCTCAAAGGATTCTACATCCGTCATCTCATCCGTCGCATCGCCACGACCTGGGTTAAATGGTACAGTGACATCAAACCCGCCTTTTTGTGCCGCTTGTTCAATTGCCACATTACCGCCCAGCACAATTACATCAGCTACACTGGCCGAGGATGACTCAGCAATTCCTTCAAGTACCTGCAATACTTTTTGAAGCCTAGCAGGCTCATTTCCCGGCCAATCCTTTTGTGGTGCCAAGCGAATACGTGCTCCATTGGCGCCACCTCTTAAATCAGAGTTTCTAAATGTTCTGGCACTGTCCCAAGCGGTTGCAATCAAATCACTGGCGCTTAAACCACTTTCAATGATTTTGTTTTTCACTGCCTGTACGTCATAATTGACCTCACTCTTAGGCACTGGATCTTGCCAGATTAAGCTTTCATCAGGTGCGTCTGGTCCAATATATCTCGATTTTGGACCCATGTCGCGATGCGTTAATTTAAACCAAGCTTTGGCAAACACTTCAGAGAAATAGTTTGGATTTTGGTGGAATTTTTCAGAGATTTTTCTATACTCTGGATCCATTTTCATCGCCATATCAGCATCTGTCATAATCACCTTGGATTTTAGGACCGAGCCCTCCACATCACCTGGCTTGTCAGCTTCATCCAAATCAACAGGCTCCCACTGCCATGCGCCTGCAGGACTTTTATTCAACTTCCACTCATGACCCAACAGCATGTCAAAATAGCCATTATCCCATCGTGTTGGCTGGCTCGTCCAAGCGCCTTCTATTCCACTGGTCACAGAATCACGACCAACACCACGCGTGGTGTGGTTGTTCCAACCCAGCCCTTGCTCACTGATGTCTGCAGCCTCAGGCTCAGCGCCCAATAAACTGGCATCACCATTTCCATGACACTTACCTACAGTATGACCACCTGCAGTCAAAGCCACAGTTTCCTCATCATTCATTGCCATGCGGGCGAAAGTCACTCGCACATCATGCGCAGTTTTTAAAGGATCTGGTTGACCGTCCACACCTTCAGGGTTTACATATATCAATCCCATCATCACTGAAGCCAATGGATTTTCTAAATCACGTTCACCTGAATATCGGCTGTTGGGCTTTTCACTGGTGGCTAACCACTCTTGTTCCGAACCCCAATAAATATCCTTTTCTGGGTGCCAAATATCTTCACGCCCAAATGCAAAACCGTAGGTTTTCAAGCCCATGGATTCATAGGCAATGGTACCTGCATAAGCAATTAAATCAGCCCAACTGATTTTATTACCGTATTTCTTTTTGATCGGCCACAACAACCGTCTGGCCTTATCTAAGTTGGCATTGTCAGGCCATGAATTCAATGGCGCAAAACGTTGATTGCCGGTAGAAGCACCTCCACGTCCATCAGCAATTCGATATGTGCCGGCCGCATGCCATGATAAACGTATCATCAAACCACCATAATGACCCCAATCAGCCGGCCACCATTCCTGACTGTCAGTCATCAAAGCAGTTAAATCTTTTTTAAATGCATCCACATCAAGTTTTTTAACTTCGGTTCGATAATCAAAGTCATCACCCAATGGATTGGTCTTGGTGTCGTGTTGGCTTAAGATATCTAGGTTTAAATTATTGGGCCACCAATTTTTAGAGTGACTCTCATTGGTATTCGCCCCATGCATTACCGGACATTGGCCGGTTTTCGGTGTTTCGTTGTTACTCATTATCATGCTCCAGTTAACTACAATCAATCTGTGTATTTATTATATAAAATGCCTGGGCTTTAAGCTGTGAAAATAAACCATGCATTTTTGTGTAGACTACAAACAGCCTTCTTAAGTCTCCATCATACGACTGTAATAACGATATGTAAAATAGCATGATTGAGTCATAACATTCGTTAAATTAGGATGATAACCATACTTAATTCCGAACAACTCACATTCAAGTAAAAATATGAAGGATTTAATCAGGGCTTAAATTAAGTATGTTATCAAATCCTTTACCAAACATAACCTGTACAAGCTTGGCTGATAAAAACGACCAGCACTCATTTGGGGCGCATTCCACAGAAATCAGTCGATCTGGACGCATTGATATTAAGTCAATAAAATTTGATGTAAAATAACCCACATGACTATTGAACGAAACCCAGGCATGGACCTGAACTTAGATTGGATTGAGTCCATTCAAGTGAACAAAAGTGCAATTGAACGGCGAGCCGCTTCCATTGGAACACGGCGCAGTGTGAAGAAACAACACCAAGCTGCTTGGTTGCTGAAAGCCATTACATTAATCGACCTGACTACTTTGGCTGGAGACGACACCGAGTTACGAGTTAAGCGCTTGTGTGCCAAAGCCAAGCACCCCATTCGACATGACTTGGTAAACGCATTAGGTATTGAAGACTTAAACCTAACCACTGGTGCCATTTGTGTTTATCATGACATGTTAAGCACGGCGGCATTGTCATTAAAAGACACTGGTATCCATTTGGCTGCCGTCTCAACCGGCTTTCCTGCCGGCCTAACCCCAACACACTTAAAGATTGAAGAAATCAAAGAGTCGGTCAAAGCGGGTGCTGACGAGATTGATATTGTGATTACACGAAAGCATGTATTTAGCGAAAACTGGCAAGCCCTGTATGACGAAGTTAAGGCTTACCGCGAGGCTTGTGGTGAAGCTCACATGAAAACCATTTTAGCCACTGGTGAAATTTCAACTTTAAGGAATGTGGCCAAGGCCTCAATGGTTTGTATGATGGCTGGCGCTGATTTCATCAAAACCTCGACCGGTAAAGAATCAGTCAATGCCACCTTACCAGTGTCACTGACCATGATCAGACAAATTCGAGAGTACCAAGAACGAACTGGCTATAAAATCGGTTACAAACCAGCCGGCGGTATCAGTAAAGCCAAAGACGCTTTGGTCTACCTTTCGATGATGAAAGAAGAACTGGGTAATGACTGGTTACAACCAGATTTATTCCGTTTTGGCGCCTCCAGTTTATTAGGCGACATCGAACGTCAACTCGAACATCACATCACCGGCCATTATTCGGCTGCACACAGACACGCCATCGGATAAAACTTTCCGAGGTATAAACGACTAAACATGAACATTAAAGACATCTTAAACACAATGGATTACGGCAAAGCACCAGAATCACCTGACCTCGCCCTTGAATGGTTGGCTCAGCATAAAAACAAGATGAGCCATTTCATCAACGGCGACTGGCAATCTGGCGCAAATCAAAACAATGGCTATTTTGACAGCACCAACCCTGCCACCGGTGAACGTTTGGCGCAGATTGCACAAGCCGATGATAAAACCGTTAATCAAGCGGTCAAAGCAGCTGAAAAAGCCCAACCCGAATGGCAAGCCTTATCGGGCCATACTCGAGGTGAATACTTATATGCCATTGCTCGATTGTTACAAAAAAATTCAAGGTTGTTCGCTGTACTGGAAACCTTAGACAACGGCAAACCGATCCGTGAGAGTCGCGATATCGATGTCCCTCTGGCCATCCGTCACTTTTATCACCATGCCGGTTGGGCTCAATTAATTGAGACAGAAATGCCTGATCACGAAGCGGTTGGTGTGGTGGGTCAAATCATTCCTTGGAATTTCCCACTGTTGATGCTGTCTTGGAAAATAGCGCCTGCTTTGGCCACCGGCAATACCGTCGTAATCAAACCTGCTGAACTGACTTCGCTGACTGCCTTGTTGTTTGCTGAAATTTGTCAACAAGCCGGTTTACCCAAAGGCGTTTTGAATGTCGTCACTGGCGATGGCAGCACTGGACAACACATCGTTAAGCACCCAGACATCAAAAAGATTGCCTTTACCGGCTCCACTGCAGTAGGTCGCTGGATCAGACAAGCCACCGCAGGAAGTGGCAAAAAACTGTCGCTTGAACTTGGTGGCAAGTCAGCTTTTATAGTTTGTGCCGATGCCGACTTAGATGCCGCCGTCGAAGGAGTAGTCGATGCCATTTGGTTCAATCAAGGTCAAGTATGCTGTGCCGGCTCACGCCTATTAGTCCAGGAAGCAGTTGCAGACCGCTTTCATAAAAAGCTAATCAACCGCATGCATAAACTGCGCATCGGTGATCCGCTGGATAAATCAATCGATATGGGAGCCATCATTGACCCCAAACAACAACAAAAAATCGCCAGCTTGGTTCAAGCTGGTGTCGATGCTGGTGCTTGTTTGAATCAATCATCTGCTGAATTTCCCACTAACGGCTGTTTTTATCCGCCGACTTTATTGACCGATGTTTCACCCTCGGATCAAGTGGTACAAGATGAAATATTTGGCCCCGTTTTAGTTTCGATGACTTTCCGTACTCCGAACGAAGCCGTCGCATTGGCTAACAATTCCCGATATGGCTTGGCGGCCAGTATTTGGAGCGAAAATATCAACATGGCGATGCATTTAGCCCCCTTAGTTCAGGCAGGAATTGTATGGATTAATTGCACCAATATGATGGATGCTGCCGCAGGTTTTGGCGGCGTTAAAGAATCTGGCTTTGGTCGCGAAGGCGGCAAAGAAGGCTTGTATGAATATTTAACCTTGAAAGGTATAAAAAACCAAAAAGTAAAAACACCCAACAAACCAGCTGACAAAAATATTGAGCCTGTTCAAGGCATGGACAAAACCCCGAAGATGTATGTCGGCGGCAAACAAGTCAGACCCGATGGCGGTTATTCCTATGCCATTCACAACAGCAAAGGCCAACTCATCACCCATGCGGGTTTAGGTAACCGAAAAGATGTTCGCAATGCGGTTGAAGCCGCTGCAACAAGTACAACTTGGTCTCAAATGAATGCCTATCAGAGACAACAAGTGATGTACTTTATGGCAGAAAATTTGTCCTATCGTAAAAACGAATTTGCGGATCGTTTAATGGCATTTGGTCACAATAAAAAACAAGCAGAAACAGAAGTGGAAACTTCGATTCAACGCCTTAGCTATTACGCCGCTTGGTGTGATAAATACGATGGCCAAGTTCACAGTGTACCCTTACGTGGTATAGCCATGGCGATGCATGAACCAATTGGCGTGATTGCCATACAGTGTCCTGATGAAAATCCATTGTTGAGTTTTATCTCATTGTTGGCACCAGCCATGGCAATGGGCAATCGCGTGGTGATGACTGCCAGTGAGGCCTTTCCACTGTCTGCCTTGGATTTTTACCAAGTATTGAATACCTCAGATGTGCCTGCTGGTACCGTTAACATCCTCAGTGGCCATCAAACAGAACTTTCTAAACCTTTGGCTGGACACATGAATGTCGATGCCATTTGGGCATTTGGTGCTGACAGCGAACTGATCGAACATGAATCAGCAACTAATTTAAAACGAAGCTGGACGCAGGACAACACAGATTGGTTAAAAGCCGATCAAGGGCAAGGCCAGGAATACCTACGCCAAGCAACTCAAGTTAAAAATATTTGGACTCCTTATGGCGAATAACAACTCAATTGAACCAGCGGTAGATTTCATACAAAACCTACAAGCCCTGCTACCGAAAAAGTTTGATGCCAAAGTGGCGATGATACTGGGTTCAGGCTTAGGTTCAGTGACTGACAACGCTGAAGTACTGGCAGAAATTTCGTACAGTGACATCCCTGGTTTTCCTGAAACTGGTGTGGCAGGTCATTCAGGATCGATGCTACTGACCCTGATGAACGGTCATCCATTGATCATTTTAAATGGTCGCATTCATTTTTATGAACAAGCCAAAGCCAATGCGATGGCGCCGGTAATTGCGACTTTGAAAGCGCTGGGGATTGAAACACTTATCCTAACCAATGCCGCAGGTTCATTATTAAATTCAGCACCTGGTTCCGTGATGCTGATCAAAGACTACATCAACTTCACCGGCCAATCACCACTATTTGGTGTCACTGATAATGGTCGTTTTGTTAGCATGAGCAAAGCCTATGATGCCCAATATCGGTATCATCTGCGTCAAATCGCCGAGAAAAATGACATCCACTTGGCCCAAGGTGTGTACGCTTGGATGGTTGGACCCCAATTTGAAACCCCAGCTGAAATCCGCGCGATCCGCATGATGGGCGCCGATGCCGTTGGTATGTCAACAGTTCCCGAAACCATTTTGGCCCGCTACCATGAAATGAAAGTGGCCGCTTTGTCTATCATCACCAACTATGGTGCCGGTATGGACGATGTGCGATTGAGCCATGAACAAACCCTTGAATACGCACCGAAAGCCGCTGCCAAAGTACAGGTATTAATCAGTGGCTTTTTAGATCATTTGTATGCTTAAGCTTTTCCTGTGATCGATTTTGAAAAGTACGCTTATTTTAAGAGTTCTGTAACTGGAACTGTATATTGGCATATTTGCTTGGATTCATATTATTAGGATATATTTCGTGGAAAGAAGCTGGCAACCCTCCTTTCAGTCAAGATGCATTCATAATTTATATGGTTTTTTCATCTATATCAACATGGATTGTCGGCAGGCAGACAGACAACATTGTATTTTAATTAGATCTAAAGCTATATTGACTGAGATTTAACAGCTTGACTTGTTAATTGTCTTTTTGTCTATCTCTCACACCCCTTAATCCCCTCTCAAGAGGGGAGACTGGTCGAATGTTTTTTTTACCTCAAAGCAAGTTGATTGAGTTTTCTGCTATTAGATTAATTCCAAAAAGAACGACACAGATGATAAAAATTGATAAGTAAAGCCCCCCTCTGCCTTAAGGACTCTACTGTTGGTGAGAGGGGGAAGTATTTGCTGTTTAATTCAGCTTAATCTCCCATAGATGAATCTTACTTGTTGTTTCATTTGTACATTCATATACCATCAACTAAAATAAATATCGAATCCGTTAATAAAATAATAAAAATTAAGAATGCACCCAAACAATTTCGATAACTATGACACTATTACCCCAAGAAATCATTAAGAAAAAACGCGACGGCGGCGAACTCAGTATCGAGGAAATTAATTACTTCATCCGTGGCATCACCGACAACAGCATCACAGAAGGGCAAATTGCGGCTTTGGCCATGGCCGTTTATTTTCAACAGATGAGCGCGGCTGAATGTCGCAGCTTGACCGAAGCGATGAAATCATCAGGTGAAGTGCTGGACTGGAGTGCCATGCATTTAAATGGACCCGTGATAGACAAACATTCTACTGGTGGGGTGGGAGATAAAATATCTTTGATGTTGGCGCCGATTGTAGCCGCTTGTGGTGGCTATGTACCGATGATTTCAGGCCGAGGGCTTGGGCACACCGGCGGCACTTTAGATAAACTGGAAGCGATTCCAGGCTATAACACCCAAATATCAAGCACTCGATTCAAACAAATAGTACAAGACTTGGGTTGTTCAATCATTGGACAAACCAGTAACCTGGCACCTGCCGACAAACGCATTTACGCCACCCGTGACATCACCGCAACAGTTGACAGTATTCCATTAATTACCGCTTCGATTTTATCGAAGAAACTGGCCGCTGGCTTAGATGGTTTGGTGATGGATGTCAAATGTGGCAGTGGTGCCTTCGCTGATCATTACAGCATGGCTTTAGACTTAGCCAGGAGCTTAGTCAGTGTTTCACCGATCCCAGTCAAAGCGTTGATCACTGATATGAACCAAGTCATTGGCCACACCGCAGGACACAATCTGGAAATCCAAGAAACCATCGATTATTTAAAACTAGATTCTGATGACACTGATTTACACCAATTGGTACTTAACCTTTCCGCTGAATTACTGTTGGTGGGTCATTTAGCCGCAGACATCAATGACGCCAAAGCCCAAGTCAATCAAGTCTTAGACAATGGTCAAGCTGCTGAAAAATTTGCTCAAATGGTGGCCGCTCACGGCGGGCCCAAAGATTTACTGGAAGCCCCACAAAAATACTTAAAAAATGCAAGCTTCATTGAACCAGTATTTGCTGGACAAGCTGGATTTATACAATCAATCAACTGTCGCCATGTCGGTTTAAGTATCATTGACTTGGGGGGTGGGCGCACCAAGGCCACAGATGTCATTGATCCCGTTGTTGGCTATTCACGAGTGTTAAAAACCGGACAGAAAGTGGATGCACAAACACCCATTGCTATGGTTCATGCCAGTAACCAAGAAACCTTGAATCAAGCCAAAAACAAATTAAGAAATAGTTTTATAATTGGCAACAGCAAGCCCAAATCAACTTCAATCATAATTGATACAATCTAACCAAGATTAATCAATTTTTGGGGCCAATGGAACCGCTGTTTTTATTTCTTTAATCCATTGCTTATCTGCGTTGGGATTATAACTTTGTTGTCCAATGATGGGAAGCTGACAGCAACACATGAATTGAAAAAATGCCAAATTCAGACAGATTAACCTACTGAATAGTTATTAAGTAAGTTGCTAAATAATTCAGCCATCGGATATAATACACGTCCTTTCTGAGCTTAACTATTTCACCCAACATGACTAAATTTGTATTTGTCACTGGTGGTGTGGTTTCATCTCTTGGAAAGGGCATAGCGGCAGCCTCTCTGGCATCGCTCCTTGAGGCACGTGGTTTGCGTGTCACCATGATGAAATTAGACCCCTATATCAATGTCGATCCCGGCACCATGAGCCCATTCCAGCATGGCGAAGTATTTGTCACCGAAGATGGTGCAGAAACTGATCTGGACTTAGGTCATTATGAACGTTTTGTGCGCACCAAAATGTCACGAAACAATAACTACACCACAGGTCAAATATACGAGAATGTAATCCGAAAAGAACGCCGTGGTGACTATTTAGGCGGCACTGTCCAAGTGATTCCACACATCACGGATGAAATCAAATCAAAAGTTCGAAAAGCAGCCAATGGTTTTGATGTCATCATGGTTGAAATTGGTGGCACTGTGGGTGACATTGAGTCATTACCCTTTATGGAAGCCATTCGCCAAATGGGGGTTGAAGAAGGCCGCTCCAATGCCATGTTTGTGCATTTAACCTTAGTGCCTTATATCAGTGCAGCGGGTGAATTGAAAACCAAGCCCACACAACATTCAGTCAAAGAATTACGATCCATTGGGATTCAACCTGACATTTTATTGTGTCGCGCAGAACACCGAATACCTCGTGAAGAATTACAAAAAATTGCCTTATTCACCAATGTAGAAGCTCGTGCCGTTATTCCTGTGCTTGACTGTGCCAACATTTACCAAATACCAGAAGAGCTCAGCAAAGAAGGCTTTGATCAGTTGGTCATTGAACGTTTTGGCTTAAACTGTGCAGAAACAGATTTATCTGAATGGCAACGCGTGGTTGAAGCAGAAGCCAACACCAAATACGATGTCACCATCGGTATGGTCGGCAAATACTTGGATCACTCAGATGCCTATAAATCATTGAATGAAGCCTTGCGCCATGCAGGCATTCCCAACCAAACAAAGGTTAACATTAAACACATCGATTCTGAAGAATTAGGTAAAATCGAAAACAGTGCGGTGTTTGATGATGTTGATGCAATTTTAGTACCCGGTGGTTTTGGTAATCGTGGTTTTGAAGGAAAAATATTCGCGGTGGGATTTGCTCGTGAAAATAAAATACCCTATTTGGGTATTTGTTATGGCATGCATGCAGCGGTGATTGATTATGCCAGAAACGTCTGTGGTTTAACTGAAGCAAATACCACAGAAAATGATGAAGAAACACCTCATCCAGTGATTGGGTTAATCACTGAATGGATGGACCGAGCGGGACAAAAAGAAATCAGAGACTCGCAATCAGACATGGGTGGCACCATGCGTTTAGGGGCTCAGAACTCACTGTTGAAAGTCGGCTCTTTGGCTCATCGTGTTTATGGCAAAGAGGTGATTTCGGAACGTCACCGTCACCGTTATGAATTCAATAACAACTATGTAAAACCACTCAGTGATGCTGGTTTGGTATTTTCCGGCCACTCTGAAGATTCAAAATTGGTTGAAATGGTAGAATTACCAGATCATCCTTGGTTTCTGGCTTGTCAGTTTCATCCAGAATTTAATTCAACGCCAAGAGATGGTCACCCGCTTTTTGCTAACTACATAGCAGCTGCTTTGACTCAAAAGAACAGTCAAACAGCCGCTTAAACTGAGAAAATCCATGAAATTATGTCATTTTGAAGCTGGTCTAGATCAACCCTTTTTTCTGATTGCAGGCCCCTGTGTAATTGAGTCATTGCAATTAGCTATCGATACAGCCGGCCACCTCAAGGAAATCACTGACCAATTAGGTATTCCATTTATCTTTAAGTCTTCATTTGATAAAGCCAATCGAACTTCTTTGAGTTCTTTTCGCGGATTAGGTATGGAGGCCGGTTTAAATATTTTGGCTGAAGTACAAAAACAAATTGGCGTACCTGTAATTACAGATGTTCATGACGATTCACCGATTGAAGAAGTGGCCGATGTGGTTGATGTGCTACAAACGCCAGCCTTTCTGGCCAGACAAACCAACTTTATTTTACGGGTTTGTAATGCCGGCAAACCGGTCAACATCAAAAAAGGTCAGTTTATGGCACCATGGGACATGAAAAATGTGATTGAAAAAGCCCAATCAACCGGTAACCAACAGATCATGGTTTGTGAACGTGGAGCCAGTTTTGGTTACAACAACCTAGTCTCTGATATGCGTTCACTGGCAGTGATGCGCGACACCGGCTGTCCAGTGGTGTTCGACGCCACCCATTCTGTACAATTACCAGGTGGGCAAGGTGGCACATCCGGCGGACAACGTGAACATGTACCGGTTCTGGCCCGTGCAGCCACTGCTGTCGGCATAGCTGGTTTATTTATGGAAACCCATCCTGATCCCGCCAATGCAAAAAGTGACGGCCCTAACGCAGTTAAATTAGACCAAATGGCCGGTCTACTTGAAACCTTGAAAATGATTGACCAAACCATTAAATCCAAACCATTACAGGAACAAAGCGATGACTGGAATTAAAAAAATTCACGCCAGAGAAGTTCTGGACTCCCGTGGCAACCCCACCCTAGAAGCTGAAATCACGCTTGAATCAGGTGCTTTTGGCCGTGCCATCGTACCTTCGGGTGCATCCACTGGTGCCCGCGAAGCCATTGAACTGCGAGATGGTGATAAAAGCCGCTATTTAGGCAAAGGCGTTCGCAAAGCAGTTAACAACGTTAACACCACTTTAGCCAATGCATTAGTGGGCCGTGATGCCAACGACCAAGCTGGATTAGATCAAGCCATGCTGGACTTAGATGGCACCGACAACAAAGCTCATTTGGGTGCCAATGCCTTACTGGGTATTTCATTGGCCAATGCCCATGCAGTGGCCAATGACAAGCGCATTCCTTTGTACCAAAGTATTGCCACCCAAGAAGATTTCGTCTTGCCCGTACCAATGATGAACATCATCAATGGAGGCGCACATGCCGATAACAATGTTGATGTCCAAGAATTCATGGTGTTGCCCACAGGCTTCACTTCATTTTCCGAAGCTTTGCGATGTGGTACGGAAATATTCCATGCTTTGGCCAAAGTTCTGAAAAGCAAAGGTTTATCCACTTCAGTGGGTGATGAAGGTGGTTTTGCACCGAATTTACGTTCCAATGTAGAAGCCGTTGACACCATCTTAGAAGCCGTTCATCAAGCCGGTTATAAGATAGGAGAAGAGGTTTATTTGGGTCTGGATGTTGCCAGTTCTGAATTCCACAAAGACGGTTTGTATCACCTAACCGGCGAAAACAAGCAGCTGACTTCAGAACAATTTACTGACTTCTTGTCAGCATGGGTTGATCAATACCCCATCATCAGCATTGAGGATGGTTTAGATGAAGCCGACTGGGCTGGCTGGAAACATTTGACTGAGAAACTCGGTTCTAAAGTCCAATTGGTGGGTGATGATTTATTCGTAACCAACACCTCTATTTTCAAACAAGGTATCGATAAGGACATCGCCAATTCCATTTTAATTAAATTCAATCAAATTGGCACCTTAACTGAAACCTTAGATGCCATCGATTTGGCTTACCGTTCTGGCTACACCGCGGTCATTTCGCACCGTTCAGGTGAAACCGAAGACAACACCATTGCCGATTTGGCTGTGGCCACTTCTGCCACTCAAATCAAAACCGGTTCATTGTGTCGTTCAGACCGAATTGCTAAATACAATCAATTGCTGCGCATCGAAGAACAACTGGGCACAAAGGCTAAATATGCTGGCGCCTCTGCATTTGATTTGTTGAATATACTTTAATTTAAACGCATCAAAAAGGCCGCTTAAATGCGGCCTTTTTTGTGGCAATTATCAATCCACTTGCAAATGCTTTTTAATAAATTCCAAAGACTTACTTAAATACAAAACCACTGTATTATTTTGTGAATACGAATGACCTTCGTCTTCAAAAATAACCACCTCATGATCCATTTCGTAAAGACTGATTAATTGTTGCATCCTCAATACATGCTCCACCCTGACGCGAGCGTCTTTTAAGCCTTGAAACAGTAACAACGGATTTTTCATTTTTTCCAGTAAATACAAAGGGGATTTATTAATCAGCTTGTCAATTTCTGTGCTTGGATTACCCACGATTTCAGTCATCAGCTCTTGCATCCATTCATCTCTAGACAAATCCCTTGAAGTAAACAACAAGGGTAAATCCATGACCCCTGCAAAAGATATGGCACAAAGATAAGTCTCTGGATACAAGTAGGTAAGCATCAAAGAAGAATAACCTCCATAGCTACCACCCATAGCACAAATTTTATTGCCGTCTATGGCATATTTATTCAGTGCATATTGAGTGACGGTATATATATCCTGTTCAATTTTCTCACCCCATTGTTGCTTACCCAGTTCTTTAAACTCTTTACCATATCCACCAGAACCTCGAAAATTTACTTTGAGTGTTGCAATACCCTGAGAAGCCAGAAAATGTTGCATTTCATTGTTATGAGCAAAATCACGAACCCCAATCGGCCCCCCATGAGGCATCACCACAAGCGGATGTTTTTTGTTGCTACTGGAGTCAGGCAATACCAAAAAACCTTCCAACTCAACACCATCCTCAGCTTGGGTGTGCAATACATGGTATTGACCTTTGGCTAATTCTTCATATTGTGGACTGGTATCAAAAACTTTATCAGGTTGGCCCGTTTGGGTATTCAACAAATACCACGACCCTTTTGAATGAGGCGTCAGGCCGTACAATAACAAGCGGTTTTTACTTGGCAAGTTTTGTACCTGAAACAATTGCAAACCGGGGTTGTTTTCTTGAGCCAAAACCAACTGTTCATCCAGTGCTGTGAAATAATTGGCCTGAATCAGGCCATTTTCAAAATAAGTATAACCAATCACCTGTTGGTTAGAAGGATCTATCAGGATGTCGTTGATATCATAATCAGGATCTTCATAATGCACCCCTAAATGAGCTCCATCAGCTGTGGCGTATTTATGAATGGCATATTTGTCTGAAAATTCATTGGTCAAAACTAAAAAATATTGTTCATCTGCACTCAATGCTTTGAGCCAAAACAAATATTCTGATGCACCGATACTCTTTATTTTTTGCCATTGATTGCTTTGGGGATCCGGCAAAAACCAATAATCCAATGTACCATCTTCGTCTTTTTTATTAAATTTTATGGTAATGGCTGCCCGGACCACACCGTCCTTATCAACCAACCAATCCAATACATTTTTTAACTTTTTGGTGTTCTTATAAACCTTCCTGAAGGATTGGTCTATACTTTTTTCATCGGTAACATCAACATGATACAAACCATTATTATGGGTTCGACCTGCTGTCTGGTCACTGACAAAAAACAGTTTGTTTTCTTGCTTGACCAAACCATCCAAAAGCGTTCCAGATTGTCTGAATTTAACAAACCGAGCATTGATTTTATCTTGCTGTTCATCAAAACCCAAATGAGCCACATAACTGCGATCAACTTCATTGTTCGATAATGTCAGAAAAAATGTATCTTTATCTATCCATTCCAGTTCAGAAACTTGGGTATTAGGTGGCAGTTTTTGCTGATAGAGCACATAAAACTCATAACTTTCAACATCTATTATCCCAACCGATACCACTTCATCTAGAATTGATTTAAACAGCAAATATGAACCATCAGGACTGACTGAAGTGATTGACTGTTTGTCATATTGGAAGTATTTTTTAAGATTGGGAAAGGCCTTGTCTTGTGCCAAAGTTAAGCTGTCTTTGGTGTACATGGTCATGGGCAATTCACTGCGGAGATCAGATTGATAATACAGATTAGGCAATGCCTCTGATTCACTTTGTTCAACAGCCGCAGTTAAAAAACCAGCATAAGGGTCTTTGATTTGTCCCTGATACTCAAACGATGATGCATCGATCAGTTCTTGGTATTCTTTTTTATAGTGCTGTAACTCATAACTCAGGTGGTTGTAGTTTTGTAGACTCATTCGTGCCCGAAAATTACCTACCCATTGTGCACCAAATTTCCATGATCCCGGATAATTAACCACACCAGGCTTCACTGTAAATGAATAGTCATCCTTAGTTAAATACTTCCTGAGTAACCCAATTCCCACATAAATATTTATATACTCCCAGTAATATTCACCCGCTTTGACTTTCAACAAAGCGTAGTTTTGACCTTTTTTTATGTCATTGAACCTTATTTTTCGGCCAAAGCCAACACCATCTATTGTGATTCTTGAAATATTTGTATTGGTATCCAATGCCATATACAAATAACCTTCGTCATCTGCCAAAACATCTTTTTTTCCCGTCATATTAATCACTTGACCGGTGTTAAATGACTCTGCTTGAAGGTTAATACTGATTATTAACAAAAAAACACAAATAAAAGTCCTTGTCTGAATAAACACTGACTCACTCCTTTGATTAATTTTAATCTAGCTAATATACCAAAGTGTTAACAACGCTATCAATAATTTTAACCCTGTCCAGCCGAATTAATGGCATGGGTTTTAACTTGCAAATACACTTTTTGAGCAGGTTTCAACCCCAAGGTCACAGCAGATTTTTTTGAAACCAAACACATCATCAAATCTTGCCCCACTTTAACAGTCACTAAACAATCACAGGCTTGACCTTCCTTAATATTTACCACAGTTCCTTCCATCACATTCAAAATACTGCTGTCACTCGGCGCAGACAAAGACAAAGCCACATCATGCGCATGGATGGTGAGCCTGACTGTTTGTTGCTTTTCGATAAGTCCGTTAATGGTTAATTGGGTGCCGTTTGTTGTTTGGACCAATGACAGACCATATGCAGTCTCATGATTCATGACCTGCGCATCTAAAACCGAAACCAATTGATGGCTGTTGAACTGAGCTGAGTCATTAGACAGCATGGCCTGATGGACTGATTCATGGAATTGATAAGAATCCTGTTTAATGATTAATAACTGGTCACACAATTGCGTCACCACATCCAAGTCATGACTGACCACTATCATCGGTACTTTAAAAGTCTGGTGTACTTGTCTAAGGTAAGTAATCAACCTCATTTTGTTATTGTCATCTAAAGCACTCATGGGTTCATCCAACAACAATAAACCAGGTTGAGCCATAAGTGATCTGGCGATGGCAACCCGTTGTTTTTCACCACCGGATAACTCATCAGGCATGCGTTCAAGCAATGACTCTATAGCCAAAACACGCAGCACTTGGGCCAATTGTATTTTATTTCCAGTTCGGTTCCTTGTTGCTGCAAACTGAATATTCTGTAGTACATTTAAATGTGGAAACAGCGCAAAATCTTGAAAAACCAAACCCACATTTCGCTGTTCAACTGGGATAAAAATATCGGCATTTTGTAAAACCACACCCTGCAAACTAAAATATGAACCTTGATGAAAGTCCAAACCAGCCATAGCCCTTAATAGACTGGTCTTACCACAACCTGATGCACCAAATATCCCCATAATACCCAATTGAGGGACGTCAAAATTTATCTGAAATTCAAATTTTTGTCGTTTGATTTTAAATTGACATTGCCCAGCGATTTTCATGTTGGCCTCCTGCCTTTGTTGTTAATCCAATACATGAAGAAAATCATCAAAAAAGCCAAAAACAACAAGATAGCAGACAGGACATGCGCCTGCGAATAATTCAACATTTCCACTTGGTTATATATTTCTATGGCAATGACTTTGGTTTCTCCTGGAATATTTCCACCCACCATCAACACCACACCAAACTCACCCAAAGTGTGGGCAAAACCCAGTACCACTGCGGTCAAAAAAGCCCTTTTTGCCAACGGCAGACTGACGCTAAAAAATACATCAATAGGTTGAGCACCCAAAGTTCTGGCGGCCTCTTTCAACCTCGGATTAATCGATTCAAAACCATTTTGTAATGGCTGTACCACAAACGGTAAACTGTAAAACATTGAAGCTATCACCAGTCCAGTAAAGGAAAAGGTTAAAGCCGAACCGGTGAAGTTAATCCACAATGAACCCAGCCAACCCTGCGGACCTAACAAAATCAATAAATAAAAACCCATCACTGTAGGGGGTAACACGATTGGTAAAGCCACCAATGTTTCAATCAAGGGCTTGGCTTTAGAATCGGTGTTTGCCAACCAATATGCCAATGGTGTGGTGAATAAAATAAGAAAAACTGTGGTCATTCCCGCCAGCTTAAAACTCAGCCATAACGCAGTTAAATCAGGCCAATCAATCATGCTGTTTACCCACCAAATAGCCATTGTTTTGTATCAAATCTTTACCTTGTTTGGATTGCATAAACGACAGCAACTCATTGTACAGTTTTACTTTTTTTGACTGGCTAAGAAGCACCATGGCTTGATTCATCGGTGCATAAGAATCAATCGGCACCAACCATTGGCATTGTGTCACCGTCAATGGATGCTTTACCAGCAAGGATTGCGCCACCAATCCAGCCGTGGCATTTTTGCTGACCACCATATGCATGGCTTGCGAAACATTCTCACCCATAACAATTTGCTCAGAGAGTGTTGTCCAAAGTTGACTGTACTCTAAAAATTGCTTAGCTGCCAACCCATAGGGTGCAAGTTCAGGGTTCGCAATAGCCAAGTACTGTAGCTTATCAGCTGTTAATATTGACTGACAATCAGCCGCTGATTGTTGGTTAACCAACAATGCCAATTGTCCTCTGGCATAAGTATGTAACTGTGTAGCCAAGCCTGTATCAATTAAAAGTTGCGGTCTGTAAACATCAGCGGCCATATAAACATCATAAGGCGCACCTTGCTTGATTTGCGCATAAAGCTGACCGGTCGAACCCGAACTGATAATTAAATCATGTCCTGTCTTGGTCTTGAAGGCAGTCGCTAATTGCTGCATTGTGACCATAAAATTACTGGCAACAGCCACATGTATACGCCCAGCCTGACTGCTTATACTTATCAACAAACCCATCAGACAAACCAGGCTTAATTTCGACCAACTAAACCGGCTCATCTTTGATTAAATTATCACTTTCATCAGACAATTGATTTTCAGCAGACTGCTTTCTGATTTCATCAACATCGTTGGACAGGTCAGCTTCAACTGCATTGGCTTCAGGTTCAGTTGTTTTGACAACCTCAACCGTCTGGGAACTTTCAAGTGAATCTTGGATAATGCGAATACCTTCAGGAAAAACCACTTCGCGCGCTTCATCCGGCATCATGATTTTGGCGTCATCAAAGGCTTTTTTAACCAACCTAATCATGGCTGATTTTACCTTGGAAGAACTGTTTTTTTGCCCATTAACCCAAAAATAAATAATGATATTTACGGTAGCAGCACCCAAACTATCAACCAGCACTTGTGGCTCAGGCTCTTTCAATATCGCATCATGTTTGTTCAATACATCCAGAGCAGTTTGTTGCGCATGGGTAATAGAATCATTGGCGCCTATGCCCACTGTAAATTGTTTTCTGATGTTAGGATTTGCCGTAACATTAACAATGGTGTTTTTATAAATAATGGCATTAGGAATGTGGATGTGATTACCATCTAAAGTCATAATCACAGTACCCCGGGTAGTCACACTCTGTACCACGCCCTCATGATCACTGACTAAAATATAATCACCAATTTTAAACGGACGACGGACGCTGATTAAAACACTGGCCAAAAAATTCTCAGCGATGTCTTTAAACGCTATGCCAATAATCAAACCCATTAAACCGGTACCACCAACCACTGTCATGGCCAGGTTGGTTAAGCCAGTTAGCTGTAGTACCAAATAAATACCTACCACCACGACAGGTATGGCAAAAAGCCTGGCCCCCATGCGCAATACAAATGGGTTTTTAACCTTTCGACTGAGCGCTTTATTGGCCAATGAAGTGGTTAATTTAGCCAGAACCCAAGTTAAAAACAACACCAACATAGCGATGGTGATTTTAGGCAATGCCCGAATAAACTTATCATATAAGGACAGGGCTTCGCTGACAGCTGGCTCAAGATCCCACTGCTCACCTAGGCGAACTTCAATGTTATTCACCACCGCAATCACGCCTTCAGTCCGATTGGCCGCTTCTTCAACCCATGTTTTATCTGCCTCGTCATCAGTCCAACCACTCAGCACCAAAACCCCTTCCCTGACTTCAACTTCTGGTTCTTGAATTCGAGCGCTGATTTTTAAAATATTTAAAAACCGCTTTTGGATGGCCTGATCAGCCACTGATTGATTGACTTCAATTTGTTGTTTGGTGTCGCTCCAACTGGGTTTGTTTTCAATCTGTTCTTTTTCCTGAGCCAACAATTGGCCTGACATTAACAACAAAAGCAACCACTTATAAATACTGAACATGTTTTTAATACATCTGTTTTAGGAATCAGTAATCACTCTATCACAAGTCCACTTGATTTGGCTATCCACGCAGAATTGCGTATGTTTTTTTACCATACCAAACCTTAAAATACGCGAATTCCATAATTCATACAGGCTGACTAATGAGCGATAAAATTTTAGATTTGATTAAAGATGAAAACATCGATTTTGTTGATTTACGATTTTGTGACACCCTTGGCAAAGAACACCACGTTACATTACCTGTTTCGCAGGTTAATGAAGACATGTTTGAAGAAGGCAAAATGTTTGATGGTTCATCAATTTCCGGCTGGAAAGGTATCAACGAATCTGACATGGTCCTTATGCCTGAACCCGACACTGCTTTTATCGATCCATTCAGCCAATTCCCTACTTTGGTGATTCGCTGTGATATTTTAGAACCCAATACGATGCAAGGTTACGAACGTGATCCACGTTCAATTGCTAAACGCGCTGAAGCTTATTTACAACAAACCGGTGTTGCCGATACTGCATTCTTTGGCCCAGAACCTGAATTTTTTGTGTTTGATGGTGTTAGCTGGAATAATGATGCCAATGATTGTCGTTATGAAATTTATTCACGAGAAGGCGCTTGGGAGTCTGGTTCAGATGCCAAAGAAAACTCAGGCCACCGACCCCGTGTAAAAGGCGGTTACTTTCCTGTACCCCCCGTCGATTCATTGAATGACTTGCGTTCTGCCATGTGTAAAGTGATGGAAGGCATGGGCATCGAAGTTGAAGTACATCACCATGAGGTCGGTACAGCTGGCCAATGTGAAATTGGTGCGAAATTCAATACATTGGTTAAAAAAGCCGATGAAGTATTGATGATGAAATATGCCGTACATAATGTCGCGCATGATTATGGTTATACCGCGACTTTCATGCCAAAACCAGTAGTCGGAGATAACGGCAGCGGTATGCATGTTCACCAATCTTTGGCTAAAGCTGGTAACAACCTATTTATGGGTGATGGTTATGGCGGTTTATCTGAAACGGCATTGCATTACATTGGTGGTATTTTTAAACATGCCCGAGCATTGAATGCATTTGCTAACTCATCAACCAATTCTTACAAACGTTTGGTTCCTGGTTTTGAAGCCCCTGTTATGCTGGCTTACTCGGCTAAAAACCGTTCAGCCTCAATTCGCATTCCTTTTGTAAACAACCCCAAAGCACGTCGTATTGAAGTGCGATTTGGCGACCCAATGGGCAACCCTTATTTAATGTTTGCGGCGATGATGATGGCCGGCCTTGATGGCATCAAAAATAAAATTGATCCAGGCTCTGCCATGGATAAAGACCTGTATGACTTACCACCTGAAGAAGCCAAAGGCATCCCTACGGTATGTCACTCTTTAGACCAGGCTTTAGAAGCTTTGGATAACGATCGTGACTTCTTAAAAGCCGGTGGTGTTTTTACTGATGATGTCATTGATGGATTTATTGAGTTAAAAATGGAAGAAGTCAATCGCATCAGAATGGCCACTCATCCTGCAGAATTTGATATGTACTATTCTTTGTAAACCAACGCATCAATAGAAACAAAAGGCCTGTTACAGTGTAACTGGCCTTTTTTTGTATTTAATTTACAAAGTTTTACTACCCAAATCAAACCCTTGTTGCGTACAATCATTACACTTATTAAACATTAGAGGAGATCTGTATGGGAATGTTATCAGAATTTAAAAAGTTTGCAGTTAAAGGCAATGTGATGGATATGGCTGTAGGTATTATCATTGGTGCAGCCTTTGGTAAAATTGTTGCCATTTTCGTTAGTGGCGTGATGATGCCACCTTTGGGCATGTTATTGGGCGGCGTTGATTTTTCAGAATTGGCGTATGTGATTCAACCTGCCACTGCAACAGCAGAAGCTGTTTCAATCAAATGGGGCGCCTTTGTACAAACATCTATTGACTTCATCATTGTGGCATTTGCCGTATTTCTGATGGTTAAAGCCATGAATAATATGAAGAAAAAAGAAGAAGAAGCACCAGCCGCACCAGCAGAACCAACTAAAGAAGAAAAACTACTGACTGAAATCAGAGATTTATTAAAAGAAAAATCATAATTATAAATTTGCTAAACACCAAAGCTTCAAATGATTTGAAGTTTTGGTGTTTTTTCATCAACAAGCTTGATTTATTGAAAGCTGACCTTACTACAACTAACCTATCAGCAATCAATTACCTCACAGCATGCAAATCAATAATTACCCACTGTTGTTAAAACAATTATCAGGACTGCTTTCGGTTGAGAATGATGTCCAGGCCAATGCGGCCAACTTGTCCTCATTTCTATATCACAACTTAGAACAAATTAATTGGCTCGGCTTTTATTACCAACAAGGTGATGAATTGGTACTGGGTCCTTTTCACGGACAACCTGCATGCACTCGATTAAAAATTGGTGCGGGTGTTTGTGGCACAGCATTTAACAATCAGGCCAGTGTAGTGGTTGATGATGTCCATCAATTTGATGGCCATGTTGCCTGTGACTCCGCCTCTAATTCTGAATGTGTGGTGCCATTTTATACCGATCTAATCAGCGGTGTCTTGGATATAGACAGCCCCATAAAGAATCGATTTTCGCAGCCAGAAAAAGAATTTTTTGAAGCTGTGGTTGAAATATTTGTGCAATCAATAACAACCAAATAAGATTTAGAAAAAATCAATCTCCTACTTGAAATAAACCATTGAGATTATCGGGCTTAGAAGCACGCTTAACCCTGCACAGCCACATTTTTCACCCAATCAATGGGTTCACACAAGATGACCAAAGACCTATTTATAATTCAGTTCACTGCAGTTATAATAATTGAAAAGCACACGGAACAAACATGCCTGAAAATTTAAACTCTAGAACCGAAGTTGTTCGAGACACCATTGTCCTTCAACTTAAATTAATCGTCGATGGTTTACGTGATTTGGCATTGATGCCATTGTGCTTTTTTGCTTCTTTAGCCGGCTTAATCCTACATCGTGACACACCGGGCAGGTACTTATATCGCATACTGAGTTATGGGCGAATTTCAGAAAAATGGATTGGCTTATTTGATGATGCAGAAAAAGATAAAATGAAACCAATCAAATACGAAGGTAAAAATTTTGATGACTTGGTAGCTCGGACCCAAACTGCTTTCGAATCTAAATATGTTGATCCTGAAAAAAAGGACATGCTACTCAAAAAACTCAACGATGCATTGAATGACATTAACGGTAAATTAAACACCAAAAAAGACCCTACTGAAGGTGCATAATCCAAACCTACTCACTGATGGATTATTGATGTTAACTCCGCCAATTTAAAGGGTTTTGTTATCATGTGATCTACCCCACTGACTTCACACAAATGTTTTAATTCATTGGATACATCTGCAGTCATTATAACGGCCTTAGCTGTAATACCCAGTGTTTTACATGCTGCAATAAATTCAATACCCGTTAAATCAGGCAAATGATAATCCACCAATAACATGTCGTATTTCGAATTCTCTATCCCAGCAAGGGCATGATTGGCATCATCAAATATATCTACGATATGACCTTCTTTTTCCAACAATTCCAATAATAACTGTTGATTGATTGGATTGTCTTCTACAACCAACAAATGAAGACTGGCTTGTTTTGAAACTGGTTTCACCTCATTGACCACGTCATTAAGCTTGGTACGAAATAGATTTTTAATGCCATCAAAAGTAAATGGCAATTCTATGGTTCTGAAAGTACCTGACTGATGGCTGTGCTCTTTATAAGCCCTTTTAATTAAATAAACAGGTATTAAATTTCTATTGGCCTCCATGATCTCATGGGTGTAATCAATTTGCTCATCATCTAATACAAACAAAGCGTTCCACTGAGTTGAATCATTTTCTACTGACTGAATACCCACAAAACTTAAACAGTTGACCAAGCCTTTATAAATACCGGAGTGGTGTGACAACACCTTAACCTGGTGACGATCTGGGGCTTTGACCGCTTTATCTGCTGCCGCATCCAGTGGGATAAAACAACAAACCGCAGTGCCCTTACCGGGCTCGCTGCTAATTTCCAAATAGCCACCCATTTTTTCAGTTAACTGCTTCACAATACTTAAGCCCAGCCCTGTTCCACCGTATTTGCGAGTAATTGAGCTGTCAGCTTGAGTGAATGGCTCAAATAATTTATCCAACATTTCGGTTTCGATGCCAATACCGGTATCCCTAACCATCAATTGCACCATGCCATTTTCAATCGACCGTGACAGGCCAATACTGACTTCTCCGGCTGGGGTGAACTTGAAGGCATTACTGAGTAGGTTCATCATGATTTGTTTAATCCTGACTGAATCACCCATTTGTACAGGCTCAAGATCTTGAGCATAATCAAACCAAAACAATATTTTCTTATTTTTACTCACTGAAACAAAAGACTTAACCACCTCATCCAACAAATTTTGTAAATTAAGCACACGATTTTCTAAGACCAACTCCCCTGCTTCAATTTTTGATAAATCCAAGATGTCATTGATGATGTGCAATAAATGATCGCCAGATTCTGCCACGGCAGTGGCATATAAACGCTGCTCATCATCCAATGCCGTACCAAGCAATAACTCATTCATCCCCAAGATTCCATTCATGGGTGTTCTTACTTCGTGCGACACTTGAGCCAAAAAGTCGCTCTTAGCTTGGTTAGAAGCATTGGCCTGTTCCACCAAATGATTCACCTCTTCAAATAAGCGTGCATTTTCTAGCGCCAATGAAGACTGTGTTGCATAGGCCAAAGACAATGCTATGTCAGCAGATGAAAAGCCACCATTTTCTCGGTACAATTTAACCAACCCCATTCGGTCATTGGCATGACTAAACAACACCCACAAAACATGACCGTTTTCAGCTGTCTCAATGACATGATCTTGTTTGTTTTCTAGCAGCTTAAGTGCTTTTGCCCCTAATTCATTCTGCTCAACTACAGTTAATTGATTGTCACTAAAAATTTGGTAATTACTGTGGCTGTTCCAATAACTGACTTCAACTTGATCCGCCTTAACATTATTTTTAACTTCTTGCTTAATTTTTTCTAACAATTCATCAATTGCTAAAGAAGATACCAAAGACGTGGTTAAAGACAATTGAGTCTCAGCAAATGACTGCTTTTCTTTGGCTTGTGAAATCTTGGCGGTATATTGCCAACGCTTCCGGTACAAATACATCACCAAACCCAGTAGCAACAGACCTGTCAATACATATAAAAAGTACGCAAACTGGCTATTCCAAGGAGGATTCATAACATGAAAATCATAGGAAATTGGATCTGACCAAGGTTGCTGCCCACTTCTGCCCCTGATTTCTAAATGGTATGACCCTGGAGCCAGTTGATTGAATGTTAAGATGGTTTGTTGTTGTAAATCAGACCATGTTGAATCGTTTTTTAGTCGGTATTGATACTGATGTAAAGCGGGTTCAGTGAAAGACAACAATTGATATTGAAAAGCCAAGCTTCCATAGTTATAAGGCAGCTCTGGCATTTCATTGAGCACTTCATTGTTTAAACTCATGGCTTTAAACACAAGGTTTGAATGCGTCCCCGCCTCAGCCATTATGGGTTGATCTATATGGGCCAAACCTGAATCTGTAAAAACAACCTTTGAACGATCATACAGTTCAACCACACCCAAAACTTCATTACTGGGTAAATTAGTCTCAACCCCAATCCGCTTAATATAGCCCCCGGTGGTTTTATTAATGACAATGACGCCATTATTTGAACCAAACCACAATTCATCTCCATATATATGGATTGAATCAACAAATTCCTTCGAAATTTGAACGTTAATTTGACTGGTATCTTTGGCTATTAAATGTCCATCTGATGATTCATATTTGAGTAATTTTCCGTTAGATATGAGCCAAATATAACCATTGTCATCATCAACCCAAATATCGTTAAACCCTTCATCAGATTCAATCTTCACCGTAAAAGTCATGTCCTGAGGATTAAAAAGCTCCAAACCACGATTACCAATTAACCAGAAAATACCCGCAGAATCTTCAACCACCCTGATCAACACATCGCTTAATAGTTGGTGCTCATGCTTGCTGACGACCAGCTCACTTTTATCCACCACGTATAATGATTTTTCACCATAAACGCCAAAATACAAAGTATTCCCCGACTCAAACATTCTGGTCACACCACCATGAATTTGATCTGACTCGATCTGCGTGAATTGATTAAGTGCACGGTCAAACACAAAAATACCCGATGTCGACGTGACCCATAATCGATAGTCTTTATCTTGGTATATCGATAAAATAACGGCAGGTAAATTATGCTGACTGTCATAAACTTGGCTTTGAATAAACCTGCCTTTCTGATAACGAAAGACCAGTAGATTGTTTTCACCTTCATTGGCCACCCAAAAAGTATCCTCAAGATTACCTTGGTCAGCCAAAACAACATTTACTCTGTTATTAGCTAAGTTGGGATTGGAGAACGGCAGGTATATATTAAAGTCATCCCAACCACTGTTTAATTTGATTGAGCCATTTTCATCAGTTGCCAACCATATATTGTTTTCCCTGTCCTCAAACACCATTCGGATATTGAAGTCTGCCAACACTGGCTTGCCTTTTTGTAAAAACCTGATTTGATTCAATTGCTTGTTTTTAAACAACAACAAAGCCCCTCTGGTAGCCAACCATAAATTACCTTGTGAATCAGACAATAAACTTCTTACTGTATAACGTTCGCCCATCAAATCAATGATATTTTGATCCGAAATAATGCGCTCAAATTGATTGCTGTTTCTATTGAGTTGAAAAACACCTTGATAACCTGATGCAAATACATTTCCATCATTCGCAATAGAGATGCCATACATTCTAGAAGACTTATACTCATCAACAGCGTACTCAATCAAATAGGTTTCTGCGTCACGTTTGATCGGATCAATTTTAAGGATTTTACCTTCTAATGTAGCTATCCAGATGAATCCATCCGGGTCTTTCTTGGCATCAAAGAACCGAACTGAAGTTAACCAACTGGCATTTTCAGGCGTGTAGTGGGTATATGACTCACTGGCACTTTCGTAAACCGAAATGCCATGGTCAAACTGAAAAACCCAAACATTTTTTTGATTATCCGATGAAATAGCAAAAATCACAGGATGTTCAATACCTGCGGCATTTCCTGACTTGGCTTGTACCATTGAAAACGACTGATCAAGCGTATCTAAACGTGCTAAACCGACTTCATTTAAACTGATCCACATCTCTGAATCGACCAGATGAAACAATGAAATCTCATTGGCTGGCAATGTATTTGAGGCCAAAGTGTCTTGCTTGTAGTTTTGAAAATTTTGACTGTCAAAACGAGACAAGCCACTGTGAGTACCAAACCACATATAACCGGCATCATCTTGTCCTATTTGTGTCACTTTATTTCCAGCCATCCCTTCATAAATATCATATTGGCTGATATTGACAAACCGATCATTCTGCGCCGGCGCTTCAAGTAACCAGAGCAACAATAACAACAACAAGGTTATTTTTAAAAAATTAATTGAGCAAAACGCCAAGTCATTGTTTGTTTTTTTCATATGCATTGTGTTGCAGCTACCATACCGGATAGGGTGCCAAGTTTCATTGAACGCTAACATCTTAACTTAAATCACCAGATTTATCTAAACCCCATATTCTTACCCACATGTTATAATCAGAACATGAAAAAGAACTTTGAATCAGCTGGCCAAAAACTATTAAAAACATGGCAAAAATTACAACACAAGCCGCTGGGCAGGTTTTTGTTTAAACAAATTATTGCGAAAAACATTCCGTATACTGGCAGTATTAAGGCTGATGTTCAAAAGTTACAGCCTGGACTTTGTGAAGTTCGATTGAAATTCAGAAAAGCCAACACCAATCACCTTAATTCAATTCATGCCTTGGCCTTATCAAATTTAGGTGAATTCACCAGTGGCCTCGCCATCATGACTGGTTTGCCTTCGCATATCAGGGGTATTGTTACTAACATCAACACCGACTACCTGAAAAAAGCCCGTGGTGATTTAACGGCTGTTGCTGAGGTTGAAATACCTGAAATTACTGAACCGAAAACCACATACCTTATTCAAGCCCATATTTATGACAGTGAAAAAGACCTGGTCTCGACTGTCACTGTTACATGGCTACTCTCACCCAAAGATAAAAAATAATGAACAAACTTAAATCATTCTCTCAAGGTCAGTGGCACACGGCTACTGATGGATTCAAACCCTGCCACCATGCCATCAATGGTCAATTAATTGCGCAAATTTCCAGTGCTGGCTTGGATTTTTCAGGCATGTTAGATTATGCCAAATCTACGGGACAGCCTGCGCTGGCAAAAATGACCTTCCATGAAAGGGCTTTGATGCTCAAAGAGTTGGCGTTGTATTTAATGTCTCGCAAAAAAGAATTCTACGCTTTATCTGCTGCCACGGGTGCGACTAAACTGGACTCTTGGATAGACATTGATGGTGGCATCGGCACATTGTTTGTTTATTCAGGCAAAGGCAGAAGAGAGATGCCAGACCACCATATTTTACTCGACGGCCCCCCTGAGCACATTTCAAAAAATGGCAGCTTTTTAGCTCAACATATATGCACCTCTTTACAAGGTGTTGCGATTCACATCAACGCCTTTAACTTTCCTTGTTGGGGCATGTTAGAAAAACTAGCTCCCAGCTTACTGGCTGGGGTCCCGGCAATTGTAAAACCGGCATCTGACACTGCTTATCTAACCGAATTAATGTTCCGAGCCATGATTGAATCAGGTATTTTGCCACCTGGTTCTGTACAATTAATTTGTGGTTCTACCGGTAATTTATTAGACTTATTAAGTTGCCAGGACGTGGTGGCTTTCACAGGTTCAGCAACCACCGGCTTGTACCTTAAGTCCAAACCGAATATCACCAAAAATGCAGTTCGTTTCACCATGGAAGCCGATTCTTTGAACTGCTCCATATTGACGCCTGATGCCACACCTGACACCCCTGAGTTTGATTTATATGTCAAAGAGGTGGTTAAAGAAATGACGGTAAAATCAGGGCAAAAGTGTACTGCCATCAGGCGAGCCATTGTACCTTCAGCATTAACCGGTGCGGTTACTACAGCCATTTATGATGAACTGTCAAAAGTAGTGATTGGAGACCCATCCCATGCTGCGGTTCAAATGGGTTCGCTGGCCAGTCATGCACAACAAATTGAAGTCCGAGAACGGGTCGCACAACTCAGAGAAAGTTGTGACTTATTATTTGGCAACCCTGATCATGTCGATGTCACTGGTGGCAATGACCAAGAAGGGGCCTTTATTTCACCCATCTTACTGTTAAACCCAAATCCAATGGAAAACCACATAGCCCATGACATTGAAGCTTTTGGCCCCGTTTCTACTTTAATGCCTTACAACAGTATAGAAGAAGCCGCTCAATTAGCCAATTTAGGCCAAGGTTCTCTGGTGGGGTCTGTCTTTGGTAACAGCGATGAAAACGTCTGTGAACTGGTCAACCAAACCGCAAGCTTTCACGGCCGCATGGTATTAATCAACCGAGATTCAGCTGGTGAATCCTCAGGTCATGGTTCACCACTGCCTCACTTAGTCCACGGCGGACCCGGTCGAGCGGGTGGTGGTGAAGAAATGGGTGGTATACGCGGCGTTAAACACTATATGCAAAGAACGGCTGTTCAAGGCTCACCCACAACACTGATGAAGCTGACTGAAAAATACATGCCGAAAGCAAAAACCATTGAACCACCGAAACACCCCTTTAAATTGTATTATGAAGAACTCTTAGTGGGACAATCAATCACCACCGAAAGTCGCGAAATCACTTTGTCAGACATTGAACAATTTGCCACACTTTCTGGCGATCATTTTTATGCCCATATGGATGATGCAGCCGCCGCACGCAATCCATTCTTTGATGGTCGTGTCGCCCACGGTTATTTCTTGGTATCTATGGCCGCTGGTTTGTTCGTATACCCTGAAGAAGGACCTGTACTGGCTAATTATGGCTTGGACGAACTTCGCTTCACTGAACCTGTTTATCCTGGTGATGTGATTACCATCCAGTTAACCTGCAAACAAAAATCATATCGTCGAGGCAAAGGCTATGGCGAAGTAAGGTGGGATTTGCAAGCCAGCAATCAAGACAATGAAGTGGTCGCTGCCTATGATATATTGACCATGGTCGCATCAAACACCGAACCATTTGAGGAATAAACCATGTCTTGGATTGCAAAATTCATCTTGAAAATCTTGGGCTGGAAAGTCATCTGCGATTTACCCGATGATAAAAAATACATGTTAATCGCAGCACCGCATACCAGTAATTGGGATTTTCCATTAGGAATTTTGGTGAAATTTTCACAAAAAATCAAACTCAATTATTTAGGCAAAGGGGCCTTATTTGATTCTCCATTTGGTTGGTTCTTTCGAGCCTTGGGTGGAATTCCAGTTTACCGCAAAAAGAAACTTAATATGGTTGATCAAATGGTCCAAGAATTTAATAAAAGAGAGCGCATGATACTGGCCATGTCACCAGAAGGAACTCGTTCCTATTTAGATTACTGGAAGTCGGGCTTTTATCACATTGCACACAAAGCAGGTGTACCGATTGCCATGGCTACATTGGATTTTGGCAATAAAATTGTAAAGGTAGGAAGCGCTTTTATGCCGACCGGTGATATTCAGGAGGACATGAAAATCATCAAAGCCTTCTTCGAAAACGTCAAAGGGAAAAATCCTGAAAAACAAGGGCCCATTAGAGTGAAGTCATAAGAACTTATAATCAAAAGGTGATTTTGACCACCATGTTTTTGTCAGTTTTGGATTAAAACCTTGGAAATACGCAGTTAATCACAGTAATTAGATCAATATTCGGTTTAAATAACTCGAACATCGAAAATTAACTAAAATTTTATTCATTTAATGGGTATTTGTTGTAAACTACATCGTTGAATGATATTTCACATAAATGCCTTGGAGTGACTATGAACAAAATAACAAAATTAGCTATGGTACTGATATTCGCATTAGCGATGACAGCTTGTAAAAAAGATGAAGTTAAGCCAGTAACAGACGATGGCAACAACAACAATACTGACACCACTGTAGTGGATACTACACCAATCAGAACTGACGGATTAATTTGTTGTAATCCTGCTGATTTAGATGACCCAAACAGCTTGTTATCACAACGCGTGGTTTATTTTGATTACGATCAAGCCAACGTCCAATCTGAATACCGTGATATGTTGGCACTTCATGCCAGATATTTACAAGAAAACCCATCAGCTCGCATGACTATTGAAGGTCACGCTGATGAAAGAGGTTCAAGAGAATATAACTTGGCTTTGGGTGAAAAAAGGGGTAATGCAGTGGCTAACCTATTAAATGCCCAAGGTGCAGCTTCTGGTCAAGTTAAAGTCGTGAGTTACGGCGAAGAAAGACCTGAAGCCACTTGTAGTAATGACTCATGTTGGTCAAAAAATCGACGTGGTGTCATCGTTTATACTGCTAAATAAATTTGGCAAGATAAACTTTCACAACATTTGATTGTCAAAAACCCGGCTTATGTCGGGTTTTTTCATTTTGATTTTAAACCCATTTTAAGAGGTACTTATGAAACACATCACATTAGTAATTTTAGCCCTGTTAGTGAGTCAAATGGCTACAGCGCAAAAAGTGTCCATTCAAGATCGCTTAAGCAAACTCGAACAACAATCTGGCGGACAAAGCAATGTTGCCGACTTGGTGATTCAGCTACAACAATTGCAGACTCAAATAGCACAATTACAAGGAACCATTGAGGAACAGAATTTTCAAATCAACGAACTCAAAGAAAGACAAAAAGTATTGTATGTTGACATGGACTCAAGATTGGCTGAGTTGGAAAAAAACAAACTGGCACTAAGCACCAACAGCAACAATGAATTGGTGGTTGACAGTGCCATTGTTGATGCAGGTGTTCAAACCCAATCAGTAACCATTGCTGATCCTGTGGTGCGACAAACCGTTGATGCACAATTGACAACCGACACCCTCAATCAACACAACATCAGTGCCACTTCAAGTGAAACTGATCCAATCATAGAACAACAATACCAAACGGCATTCAGTCAACTGAAAGCCGGTCGCTTCAATGAATCTGCACGTCTATTTGAAGACTTTATCCAACAAAACCCAAACCACGAATTAACTGACAATTCATATTATTGGTTGGGGGAAAGTTACTATGTCACCAGAAATTACCCTTTGGCACTGGCTGCTTTTCAGTCCTTAGAACAAAAATTCCCATTGAGTAGCAAGTTGGCCGACTCTTTATTAAAAATTGGCTACACCTACCATGAGTTGGAAGATTATCAGCAAGCTGAGCAAGCACTGAATAAAGTGGTTAATTCATTTCCTAATGAGTCGGTTTCAAGACTGGCCCAAAATCGCTTAAACCTCTTAAAACGCGAAGGTAAAATTAATTGAACACCAACAGAGACCAACAATTAAAGGTATTTGAAATCTTTCATTCCTTACAGGGTGAAAGTCATTTCGTAGGCTTACCAACAGTTTTTGTTCGATTAACCGGTTGTCCCTTGCGCTGTACTTGGTGTGATACCGAATATGCCTTCTTTGGTGGTCAATGGAAAACTTTTGATGAAATCATTCAACAAGTCAAACAACACAACACCCCTTATGTATGTGTTACTGGTGGTGAGCCACTGGCACAAAAAAGGGTGTTCCAATTGTTAGACTTATTGGTCAGAGAGGGCTTTGAAGTCAGCCTTGAAACTGCCGGCTCATTGAGTGTTGAAAAAGTCAACCCTGCGGTTCACAAGGTATTGGATTTAAAAGCCCCAGGCTCAGGGGAAGTCAGTAAAAATCTGTATGAAAATTTGGCTTTATTGACTCAAAAAGATCAAGTCAAATTCGTCATAGCTGATGAAGCAGATTACCTTTGGGCAAAACAAACCATTGATAAATACAAGATCAATCAACAATGTCAAATACTGATGTCGCCAGTGGCTGATGTATTACCAGCCAAACAACTGGCCGAATGGATTTTAGCCGACCAGTTGCCGGTTCGGTTTCAAATTCAATTACACAAATACCTCTGGGGCGATACCCCTGGCACTTAACATCGACCAGCTTTAAACAAGCTTAAACAACTGATGATAGCCGTTTTTAAATAACAATTATGGATACAAACAATGAGTAAAAAATGTGTGGTTCTGCTTTCAGGCGGCCTGGACTCTTCTACCTGCTTAGCTGTGGCAAAAGACCAGGGTTATGATTGTTTTACCCTGTCTATCGACTATGGTCAGAAACATGTTTCAGAACTTATCGCTTCACAGCACATAGCCAAAACTTTAACTACCAACCCTCATAAAGTGGTACAAATTAACTTGGATGCCATTGGTGGCTCTGCCTTAACCGACCAAGACATTGACGTCCCTGATTATGATGAGTCAATTGACCAAATCCCCGTAACATATGTACCTGCCAGGAACACCATTTTCCTTTCTACTGCTTTAGCCTATGCAGAAGTGGTCGGTGCCAATGCCATTTTTATTGGGGTGACAGCGGTTGACTATTCTGGTTATCCAGACTGTCGTGCAGAGTACATTCAAGCCTTTGAAATCATGGCAAATTTAGCCACCAAAGCAGGTGTGGAAGGTCAAAGACTAAACATCATTACGCCTTTGATTGACTTAAATAAATCGCAAATCATTCAATTGGGTGACAGCTTGGGCTTTGATTATGGCTTAACTGTCAGCTGTTACAGTGCCAATCAAGCAGGTGAAGCCTGCGGTGTCTGTGACTCATGTCACTACCGACAAAAAGGATTTGAACAGGCAGGCATTCAAGATCCCACAAAATATGTCAGCTGAAATAACCCAGCTAATTACCTACCCGATTAAATCATGTGCTGGTATCATGCATGATGAAACCATGATCAATACAATGGGTTTGCAGGGGGACCGACAACTGATGCTGGTTGATGACAAAGGGCTGTTTTTAAGCCAGAGGCAACACCCAAAGTTGGCCCTGATTCAGCCACAGATTTCAGCCTCTACCGTTGAACTCAATGCACCTGGCATGAAGCCATTATTGGTTCAAATAACACCCTCCTGCCACAACATAACAATCACAGTTTGGAATGACACCTTTCAAGCTGACCTCATCAGTACAGAGGCAAATCTTTGGTTTTCTGAATACCTAGGCTTTGCTGTACGCTTGGTTCGCTATGCATCGATCAGTCACCGCCAAATTGATCTAAATTATTCAAAACCAGGCCAAACCGTGGCTTTTGCCGATGGATTTCCTCTTTTAGTGACTCACCAAGCCTCCTTAGACCAACTGAATGGCGTCTTAAGTCAAGCCGTAGCAATGAATCGATTTCGCCCCAATATCGTGGTACGAACCACAGAACAAGCTTGGAGTGAAATGAATTGGCATCAATTAATTTCTGCGTCATTTCAATTAAACCTTACCAAAGCTTGTACTCGTTGCGTAATGACTGGAGTTGAGCAAGAAACCGGAATCCAAACTGGAACCGAAGTATTGCGAACACTTAAACAACAATTTGCCTATCAGGATAAAGCCGTATTTGGGATCAATGCGATGGTTGATACCACCGATGCTCAGGCTTCGAAAATCGCTGTTGGTATGCGATTAGATATAATGTAAAAACCAGATACTGAATAGCAGTTGTGTACTAAAAACCAAAATCACAAGTAACAATAATCGACCACCTTGGTGATAAATGTCTTTAATTTTGATTGCCAATCCTATTGCCACCATGGCCAATAAAAACAATACATCACTGATTGTTGACAGCCCGTTTTGTAGCACCACAGGTATCCACTGCATCGATGCCATTGCACTCAATAACAAAAACATCCAAATGAACATGGGAACCAATTGAATCCAAGACAATCTGACTGTTTTATTTTCCCTGGTTTTTTGTCTAGAAACCCGAGTATACAAAATCAAAAATAACAGCACTGGAATCAATAACAAAATTCGACACATTTTCACCAACACAGCCAAGTGTCCGACTTCATCATTGACGCTAAAACCCGCTGCCACAACATGTCCCATCGATTGTAAAGTGTTACCAATTAACAAACCCGAAGCCGTGTCATTGGTGCTGTAAAGACTGGGTGCCAACCAAGCCGTTAATAACACACCCACAAAACCCAAAAAGTTGACCAATGCCACCACTAAACCCGCTTCGATTGTTGATGTTTTAATGACCTTTTGGGTCGCCATTATGGCGGCTGTACCACATATACCTTGACCACTGGCGACCAAACAAGCTTGAGAAGAATTGATTTTCAATAATTTGGCAAACAGAAAAGTGACCGAAAAAGTCACAATCAAGGCAGCAATGATAAAAACCAAAGTCCCCAAACTGATTGCAAACATATTAAACACATTTAATTGAGCGCCCAATAATGCCACCGCAATCGATAATGCATGCGACTCCGACCATGTCACACCTGCTTTCAATGACTGGGGCAGCTGAATCAGATTGCCAACCAGAAAACCTAACATAATTGCAATTAGGGTGGCGCTTAAGCTAATATATTTACTCAACAACACAGCAATGGTTGCCAGAATACTGACGCCTATTACCCCTGGAAGACCATTGATTAATTTACCCATTTTTGTATTTTAACCTAAGCCCAAGCCGATGAAGCAAAACAAAGAACTATTCTCACATTTGAATGCCATTTCAAATGCCTCCGATCAAAAAAAAGCAGACTTGATCAAAAGTTTTAAACTTAAATTCCCACAAGAACTACAGTGGTTGGAGATGATTGAGGAACCAAGCAATCAAACCATCAGCGAACAATTTTTACCTGAAATAAAGGGTTATCAAGTCAGTAAATCAATTGGCTCCGGGGCCAATGGCACGGTTTATTTAGCCACCGACTCCCAGAACAACGCTGTGGCGATAAAAACCCCAAACATTTGGTTGAACGATGACCAAATTGCTCGGTTTATTCATGAAGGCAAATTACTCTCAAGGTTGGTTCACCCCAACATTGCTCAGGTACTTGATGTGGGCGAGTTTTCAACCCCACAAGGTAAAATGCCATATATCGTGTTGGAATACATCAATGGGATTAACATAGATCAATACTGTAAAAAACATCAACTGGGTGCCGAGTCTATCGTTAAATTGTTTAAAAATGTATTGGCAGCTATTCAATTTTCACATCAAAAGCGTGTAATTCATCGCGACATCAAACCAGATAACATCATCGTTGATTCAAATGGTGTGCCTAAATTATTAGACTTTGGCATTGCAACACTTGATGCCGAAGCTACACATGCCATGACCCAGCTAACCAAAACGGGGGAAATTGTTGGCACCTTGGCCTACATGAGTCCTGAGCAAATTTCAGGCTCACATGATTTAGACTCGAGAACGGATATATATTCTTGTGGTGTGGTGTTGTATGAATTAATCAGTGGGCACCTTCCGTTTGAAGTCGATGCCAGACAATTTTTTTCAGCCGTCAATAAAATACTGCATGAAACACCGAAAAACATCACCGCATTTAACCAACAAATTGATGATTCATTGGCTGCCGTTATACACCATGCCATTGAGAAAAAACCTGACAGCAGGTTCCAAACGGCTCATGATTTTCTCAAAGACCTTACGGCTTGGGAGTCTGGCGACCCCATACAATCCCAACAACTTTCAAAATGGTACTGGATTAAACAGGCCGCCAAAAAGAACAAAGCACTGGTGACTGGCACAGCCTTGGCTTTTCTTGGTTTGGTCACTGGATTGGTCTTTGCTGTTTCTTTTGCCTTAAAGGAAAAAGAAGCAAGAACTTTGGCCGATCAAAAAGCAGAATCCAACCGCCAGGTTATACAATTTATTAATGATTTATTTGTTAATGCCGACCCAACTGAAAGTCTAGGAGAAACCATCACTGTTAAACAAGTGATTCAAGGCGCACAATACTCGGTAAACAAAGACTTGGCTAATGAACCTCAAGTTGAGGCACAAATTCGTTTGGTTTTGGGCAATGTATTTGATGCCATTGAAGTGTACCCATCAGCCCTGGCGCAATACCAAAAGGGATTAGCGCGCCTCAACAATAAAGAAGAACTGTATTTTGAATTGGCCACCCAAAGAATCAAAACCCTGGCCAGTAGCAGTCAGTATGATCAATTGATGCAAGCCACAAGTCAATTAAAGAGTGAGCTTTCCAAATCGCAATTAACTGAAAGTGAAGTTAATGCCTTCAACAACAAAATCATGTTTCAAGAAGCCACGTTTTATATAAACAACAGCCAAATTGATAAAGCCCTAAGCCTAATTAATCAACTCAAACAACAAACTGATTTGGACCTCAGCCAACAATTTGCAATCAACAAATACCGTGGTTATATCCATCGAGATGTTGGTGAATTTGACCTCGCTGAACAATTGTTTAGAAGCGAGCTTGAGAAAGCCAAACTGAGCTTCGGTGAATTACATCCTGTGACTTTAGATTTAATCCAAGAATTGGCTTTAACACTGAGACAAAAAAATCAAATTGATGATGCTCTGGTGCTGTATGATCAATTAATTCTCGGCTTAGAAAAAAACTATGGTGAAAATAGTTTATCCATTTTATTGGCCAAAATTAATAAAGCCACTGCTTATATGTATGCCGGTGATTTTGCCAAAGCCGATGAAATGACTGCTGATTTATTGCCCAAAATGATTAAGCACGTAGGTTCAATGCACCAATACACCCTGGCCCTTAGAAACATTCGAGGTGGCGCCTTAGATAATGTAGGTAAGTGGGATGAAGCCTTGGCCTTGTATCAAGAATCATTGGACCTGTTCTTACAGTCTGAAGTCAAAGACAACTTTAACATCATCAACATTCCTCACAACATGGCTGTTATTTATAACAAGCAGAAAAGGATTAATCTGGCGCATGAAACTTACCAGACTTATAGGCCTAAATGTGAATCCATGCTGACCCTAGAAAATCCATTGTGTATCATCATGGCTGATTCACATGCTGATATATTAATTCAATTGGGTGAGTACCAAAAAGCCGAAGAATTATTAGCCTATTCCAATCCAGCCTTAATCGAAAAATACGGGGCAGATCATCCACGGGTGGCTGCATCCAATGCTCGTTTAGACACATTAAAAACACGGCGTTTAACTGAAAACAGTTCAAACGAAATTCGCTGATAACAAACGAATGACCTTTGAACTGTTTAATTGCCTAATGTTTACGGCCTAAGTCCTGTTAAACCGATCGGGTGATCATTGTCACATTACTGCCATGCGATGCCTTTGGTAAGTTCGCCACAATCAGTATTTGCCAGATTACTCAATTGTTGTACTTGTATATTGCCAGTCCCTAAATTGCTTTGTGTTAAATCATAACTCACCTCAGCAACCCGACATTCATTCCAAGTCATTGACAATGAACCCATTTGAGTTAACGTGCTTTCACCACTTAAAAACGCCGCACCCTCAGAAGCATAGACAGTATCAACCACAATGCTTTGATCAACCACATTACCAATACCTTGTAAGGTTAATTGCTGACCACTTTGATTGTAGGTGTACCATGTGATTTGTGCTTTTTCAACCCCAGCATCTTGATAAACATAAACCGTATAACCTTCGCCTGATCTTGCTGGATCAAACCATGAGCCTGAGATACCGTTGGGTAACATTTTATTTTCAACACCACACTGATTGCCAGGAACTTCAAGCGTTTTAACCAAATCAACTTGGTTACTGCCAAATCCTGCTAAATCAAATATAAACTCACCTGCGGCACACTCAGAAAAACTCACCACCGCTGAACCTGAATCTGTAATCAGTACCTCGGCCGCGTTAAAGTCTGCTCCGAATCGAGCACCAGAAGTGGTATAAATATGTTCAAAATCAATGCTGTTTCCACTGTACGTACCCAAACCCACTAACCAAACCGCTGCCCCATTGGCATTGGCATTGCCATACATCAAAACTCGAGCATCTGGCATTATTTGTAAATTGATTGACTGGTTGTCCACACCCGCTACTTGCCAAACACCTGAGGCTTTGTTGCTGACGTTATAGCTAGTCACTGGATCTGGGCCCGGATCAACAGAACCTGTTCGGCTGTAATGTACAAACTCAGTTGACGCCCCTTCTAAGGTACCACCACTGACTTCACTGACCAATAAATCTGTGTCATTAAAGATTAAATTTGAACCAAATTGATCATTGCCTTCGTTGGGTTCATACGATTCAATTTTTTGAACTTGAACAAACTGACCATCAGCTTGTTTTAAATAGTGATAAACCGCACCCACGTTTTCACCCGATGTCATGCCTGAATCGGTACCTCCTGTTGCACCCACAAACAGCTCATTGTCTTTTATCCGAACACTTATACCAAATTGATCATTAAAAGCGGCATCATCAGCCTGAATAAATTGTCTTTCTTGCCATTGTCCGCCTTGATTTTCATAAATAGACACCGAACCTGTCCCACCAGCTTGCACGGCAGCAACCGCCATTAAATTGCCGTCAATTTGCACAACATTCCCTAAATTTGAGTTTCGACTGTCGGCAATGGTTTGACTCAACTGCCATGAAGCACCTTGTTTATCATAGATATAAACTTGACCGGGTTGAGTTAAAGCTTGTTCACCCCATGCTCCCACCACAATTTGACCATTTTCATAATCGAATGTTTGACCATATAAATGATAATTTTCTTCCAATTTTTGCACTTGGCTGAATCCAGAGCCTGAATCTTCGAATACGTAAACACCGTAACTGGCAACAAAATAGAATCCATAAATACTGTCATAACTATGGGCATGAACCAATAAGACATCGTCTTCCAGTACCACATTAAAGCCCATACCATGACCGTTGCCTAGATCATCAGCAATCAAAGTCTCATCCAAGACCCAATTGCCATTTTCAAAATGAGTCAAAAAGACTCTAGAGTCTGCATCACTTGCACCGCCAGACCGACCCGTTCCTGCTCGAGCTCCTGCAGGCATACCAATCGCTAGACGCCCATTATCGAAAGCCAAACTATAACCAAAACCATCACCCTCAACACAAGCGCCTGTCAAATCCTCAGCGGTTAAAACCGCCATGGGCTCAAACTTGCCGTCCACTTTTTCATAGGTAATGACTTCACCACAACTATCTGCTGAAGTGTTTTGAGTCAGTCCATTCTCAAATGTTTTTGGCCAGCCCACCACCAAATAATCATCAGCAAAAACCATACCAACCCCAAAATCTGATTGCTCAGAACCCGTTGGTGCCATATTTTCAACCAGAGACCAGTCTTGAGCCAACAAAGGAAAACTCAAGAATATCAGTACAAATTTTTTCATAACTAACTCCACAATTTAATAATGCCCCCAGTTTATTGAGACAGGTTCAAACTTCACACCCCTAAACTTGGGGGGTTCATGAAAAAAAATTCAATCCAACTTTTTCATATTGAGTGAATTCTCATGATAAAATGCATCACTTTATTTTTTGGCCTAATCCAACAATCACGTATGGTGTGGGCCTATTTAGAATGTTTGACATGGTTCATGTTAAACACCTTTAATAAAACATTAATATTGGAGCAACCATGCTAAATACCTTTTATGCTGAATTTCTTGGCAACAGTCCCAGATGGTTTAAAAACCTGATCCTGGCCTTTTTGGTAACTTGTTACCCGCTCACCTTGGCCTTGGGTGAAACTGTGATGGGCTGGGCTTTCATCGCGATGTTTATCATGACTTTGGCACTGGCGCTGAAATGTTACCCATTACAGTCTGGCGGCTTACTTGCCATTGCTGCATTGGCCATTGGACTAACCAGTGCGGAAACGGTCTGGTATGAGATCCAACAAAACCTCGGCGTGATTATGCTGCTGGTATTCATGGTAAGTTTTATTCATTTTATGAAGCCATTACTGATTTTTATCTTTGGTAAAATTCTGTTGAAAATAAAAAATAAAATTGCGCTCTCATTGATGTTTTCAATTTCAGCCGCTGTGCTTTCAGCTTTCCTCGATGCATTAACTGTGATGGCGGTATTAATCACCGTGTTTGTCGCTTTGTACGGAGTCTATGAAAAAGTTCATTCAACACTCAATATTGACTACGATGACAATGAAATCAAAGACCGTAAACAAATGGGTGGCGACACACTGGAAGAATTCAGAGCGTTCTTGCGTTCATTGGTCATGCACGGCGCGGTCGGAACGGCTTTAGGTGGCGTTTGTACTCAAGTTGGTGAACCGCAAAACTTATTAATCAGTGAAAAAATGGGCTGGAATTTTATCCAATTTGCCTTAGAAATGGCACATGTCACGGTCCCTGCTGTTCTGGCTGGTTTATTAACTGTGGTGGTATTGGAGCTGACGGGTAAATTTGGTTTCGGCGGCAAACTAGACAGTGGCGTACGCAAAATCTTGGAAGGTTATTTACAAGCTGAAGATGCTAAACGTACCAAGAAAGAAACCTACGCCTTATTCGTTCAAGGTTTTGGTGGCCTGTTATTAATTATTGGTCTGGCCCTACATTTAATGCAACCTGGCTTAATCGGTTTGATGTTGTTGGTCTTGGTCACAGCCTTTACCGGCATTAATGATGAACACCGAATTGGCCATGCTTTTGAAGAATCTCTGCCTTTTGTATCTTTATTGTGTATTTTCTTCGTCATTGTTGGCATGATTCATGATTTACACCTATTTACCCCTGTGATAAATTGGGTATTGGCGTTACCAATTGAAGCACAACCCAAAGCGTTCTTCTTGGCCAATGGTATTCTATCGGCCATCAGTGACAACGTATTCGTCGCCACTGTATATATCAATGAAGTCAAGGCACAATTTGATGCTGGTAACATTTCTCGTGAGCACTTCGAAACGTTAGCTGTTTCTATCAACACCGGTACCAACTTACCCAGTGTTGCCACACCGAATGGGCAGGCAGCTTTCTTGTTTTTACTGACCTCAGCATTGGCTCCTGCGATACGCTTGGGCTATATGCAAATGGTTTGGATGGCATTGCCTTACACCATCGTTTTAACCATTGTTGGCTATATTTTCCAATAATTTAAAATTACTTTTGTAATGAAAGCGGCTTGATGCGTATTCAAGCCGCTTTTTTTTTGCTACAATTTTTATAACTTTTAAAAAATGTATAATTCCATGCGCACAATTGTTTCATTGACCTCCTTATCGGCTTTTATTGCTTTGGCTTATTTCAGCCAACAAAGCATTGTTACAGCCCAGCCCACTCACCTTAAAAGCAAAGACCTCTATGTCAAAACCAAGAAGACCAAACGCTATGACCAACCAGGTGAAGCAGCGGCGTGGTTGGCATCGATGCGTAAAACAACAGATGGAACAACACCTGCACAATTGAATCTGGCCTACCGCCATCAACTTCAAAGCATACAAACCAACAAATCTAATCAAGCGGATAAATCCAACCAAAACTTACCGTCCTTGGCTTTTGAGGAATTAGGTCCTGGTGTGTTTGGCGGCAGGATTCGTGGTTTTGCGATTCACCCTGAGCGAGAAGGTCATTTATTGGCAGGTGGTGTTTTGGGTGGGGTTTGGAAATCCACGGATGATGGACAATCATGGCATGCCAAAACCGATTTTTTACAAAACATCGCCATCGGTAGTATGCTGATTGACCCTGACAACCCAGAGGTTGTTTATGTCGGTACCGGCGAAGGCTTTTTTACTTTTGACTCGGCCCAAGGCAACGGCATTTTTGTTTCAAAAGATTTTGGCGAAAGTTGGGAACGATTAGGCAACACCGATGGCAACGATTTTTTCTTCGTTAACAGAATGGCCAAGATACCCAACTCTGATACCCTCTTGGCGGCTACCGCCACAGGTATTTTTCGCTCAAGCGACATGGGTGAAAATTGGACCGAGGTCAGCCAACATGTCACCACAGGCCGGGGATTTGTCGACCTGAAAATTGACCCATCCAACCCTAACCATTTATTGGCCAGTCATTTTGGCACCACCAATGACGTCCTTGAAGTTAATATCACCAATGCCAACCTGCCAGGTTCTCATATAGCAGTACCGGCGGATTTTGGCCCTGCATACACCCAAGCAGGAATCACTGGCACTCTCGAACCAGCGACCTACAGCAACGGCAACAACTACAGTGGTTGCGCAGCCATAACCAACAACGTCACTAATAAAATTGCCGTGATGCAACGAGGCTCTTGTGATTTCACAGATAAGGTCAAGAATGCACAAAATGCCGGGGCTAAGGCAGTACTCATTGTTCAAAGTGGAAACGATCCAGCAACCGTAATGGGTGGTACAGATGACAGCATCACCATACCTGCTGCCATGATCGAGCGACGATTTGGCGATGCCATACTGTTGTCACCACAAACTTTGAAAGGCAACATCTCACAAACCGTATCCGACCCATTAGAAAGGTTTGTGATGCGTTCCACCAATCAAGGCCTCAATTGGCAGGTGTTAGACCAGTCTGATGGCGTTCCAGAAAATGGCGTCGAAAGGATTGAAATTGGCTTTGGTTCCGATGGCACATCTTATCTGGCTGTATCAACTGAAACCGTTGAACTCGAAAATAACCAAACAGAAGCCACTTTGGGGCTTTGGAAGTCTCAATCACCCAACCACAACACCTACAGTAAAACTGCCTCTAATACTCAGTTTGTAGAACGCCAAGGCTGGTATGATCTGGCCATTGCTGTCGACCCGACGGATTCCAATCACGTGGTTATGGGTGCAATTGATCAATATACCACCAGCAATGGGGGCACCACCATCCTTAAAAACAGTTATTGGAATCCTGACATAGGCTTTATTCCTCATTATATTCATGCCGATCATCATGGTTATTTTTTCAGTCCTCACAACAGTGCGCACATTTACACGGTCAGTGATGGTGGCGTGTCTAAGTCGGAAGACGGCGGCAGTACCTGGGTTGATTTAAACAATGGTCTTAACATCTCTCAATCATATGGAATCGCTGTCAGTCCTGATGGCCAAAAAGTCACCTCAGGCACCCAGGATAATGGTTCACAACTGTATTTTGGTGATAAACAAACATGGCTAGAATGGCAAGGTGGAGATGGTGGTTTCAGTGCTTGGGACCAACAACAAGGCCAATTTGTTTATGGCTCTTATGTTAATGGACAAATGTATGGTTCAAATAATGGTGGTTTGAATGCATTTGCAATAAATTTACCCGATACTGACGGTGCGCGTTTTATCCAACCCTATGTACTGGATGAAAACAACGGTAACCGCATGCTGGTTGGTACCGACAATGTATTTTTTACTAATAATGTCAGATTTTTGAGTAATGCCACATGGCAAGATGTGTCAGACACCATTAATGGATCTGGAATTTCCGCTTTGGCTTTCAATCCTCACCTAAGCACAGTAGCCTATGCTGGTTTGAGTGGAACCAATTCTCTGGGGGACAATCAAATCATTAAAATCACTGGTCTTGGCTCATCAAACACGGTTGTTGACATAGCACCTTCACAAAGCTTAAACGTTGCTAATTCAGTAGTTACAGACATCAAGGTTGATACCTTTGATACTTCTGGGAACACCCTGTATGCGACCTTTGGTGATTATAAAAACAACCGAATTCTGAAATCAACTGACGGGGGTAACAACTGGATCAGTCTGTCTAACAACCTACCCAATATTCCGTTGTATCAAGTGATCAATGACCCCATAGATCCCAACACCTTATATTTAGGCAGTGAATTAGGGCTTTGGGTAGGTACAAAATCTGGGAACAACTATGAATGGACGCAATTTGACTATGGCCCTGCTTTTACTCGGGTGCTTGACTTGGTGTGGAATAACAACGAATTGTATATAGGCACCCATGGTCGAGGCACTTATAAAGCCAGTAAAAATCCCATCAGCTTGTCATTAGTTAAATTTGTAACCACCAATTCCAGTTGTGATGATGATGGTTTCTTAGATCGAGGCGAAAGTGGGAAATTATTGGTTTCAGTCGAAAACAAATCAGGCAAAGACTTTAACAACGTCACACTGAACTTCAATGAACCTAATAGCATCAGCTTTATTGATGCCACTCAATCATTCTCGCTGGATGGCTTTGCCAGTAAAACCATTGCACTGAACAGTCACTTAGACAGCCAAGCCGGTTGTTTAGCTGATGTTAACATTCCGGTGAGTGTGAGTACTGACGAAGGCAGTTTTAATGATTCTATAACAGTGACCACCAGTGCCAACACCTCTTATATAAAACAAACCTTTAGCGATGGTGCTGAAAGCAGTAACACCGCTTTGAAATCTGCATTAGCCTTAGGTGATGATGGTTGGATCAGAGTGACCGACAGTGTCAATTCAGGCAATAAAAGCTGGTTCACCACCAATGAAGACACCTATTCAGACAAATCCTTAATGACCCCATGGATGACTTTTTCTGGGGGTGGCAATGTGCTTGAGTTTGCGCTGTCATACAACACCGAAGGCGATAGATCCCAGCATTGGGATGGCTTGGTATTAGAAATGAGATTAGAAAACACAAACCGATGGTTTGATATTGGTCACTTAAGTTCAGTTCCTTATGACGGTCCGCTTTACAATAACAACACAGCCCAAGCACAAATGGCTTGGTCTGGTTCACAACTGGCTTGGAGAGAAGCTTCAGTTAACTTAAGCACTGATTACGTGGGTAAAACCGCGCAAATACGATTCAGAATGGTTTCTGATCAATCATTTTCAAACGAAGGTTTTTGGCTGGATGACATCAGCATCAGTAACGTCATCACCCAAACTGATACAGTTTGTGATCAATGTGTCAGCAGCAACAACAAAGTACCCACCAAAGGTTTATGGTATGACCCGGCACATGACGGCCATGGTTTCATCGTTGAATCAGTGGGAGCCAATGACTTGTACTACACGTTGTTTTACACCTATGACAACAACGGCAACCCTGAATGGCTCAACTCAGTCACAACGCTGACCAATGGTGTTTTAAACCAAGGTTTCGATGCCAACAGCTTAAATAAATATATTTACGATTACAACGCTGGCCCCTCTGCAGCCGAACCTTTCTATGCAGACAACCGCCTCTCTGATGGTCGTCTGTCCATCGATTTTAATTCCGAAGACGTACAAAACCATCCGGCTTGTCAGGATGGTGTTAACCGACCGTTAGATTCCGTTGCCTTAGCCACTTGGCGTATAAACAATGACACTGAATCTTGGTGTATTGTCCCAATCATTGCTGATGAAGCCAAACCAGACCCTGATTTCGGAACCGGCTGGTGGGGTGGCCAAACTGAAAATGGCTGGGGCTATTCATTGGCCCAAACAGGTGATGTGATGATTGCTTATGTGTTTTATTATGATGCCGATGGCAATTCAAGATGGGCCACAGGCAGCACCGGAGGATTTGTACCCAATACAGACATCACCATTCCAATGTCCGATGTGAATGCCTATGGTAGAACAGCGACTCCTGTACCATTCACATTAACCAGCTCAGGTACTGTGACACTCAAGCTGTCTAATACCTTCCGAGATTTGGACATCGATGGCCGAAGTAGCATTGACGTCTCTTATCAAGGCGCAGAAGGTGGCCGATGGTTCAGAGACAACATCCAAATCATGAATTTATTAAAAGAACATTGATATAAAATAAGAAGCACAAAAAACCCAGACCCTATGTCTGGGTTTTTTTATTGGCTATTATTTACAATCAATCCAAAATGATTGTTCAGTTGTGTTCACTGACGCCGCAAGAAAGGCTAAAATAACCCTAACTACTACAACATTAATGGTTCAATATGACGAATAGCTTCAACCCTCCCAAACGAATTTTAATGGGCCCAGGCCCCAGTGAGGTCCATAAAAACGTCTACCAAGCTTTGGCTAAAAACACCATTGGCCACTTAGATCCTGAATTTTTACGCCTGATGAATGAAATTCAAACGATGCTGCGTCAAGTTTTCCAAACCGAAAACCAACTAACCATTCCTGTATCAGGTACTGGCAGTGCGGGTATGGAAGCTTTATTCGTAAACTTTCTTGAACCTGGTGATAAAGCCATCGTATGTGTCAATGGTGTATTTGGAGGACGCATGTCAGATGTGGCACAGCGATGTGGTGCTGAAGTTATTGAAGTCAAAGCCGAATGGGGTACCGCCATCAACCCAGAACACATTGATGCTGCACTAAGTGCTCATCCAGATGCTAAATTATTGGCCATTGTGCACGCAGAAACGTCTACCGGCGTGTTACAACCCATGGATCAAGTGGCACAACTGTGCAAAAAACACGGTGTTTTGTTGTTACTAGATGCAGTCACTTCTTTAGCTGGCGTACCCGTTGAATTGGACCGTTGGGGAGTAGACGGCTGCTACTCAGGCACCCAAAAATGTTTAAGCTGTCCACCAGGACTGTCTCCAATCAGTATTTCTCAACGCGGTTTGGAATTGATTCTCAATCGAAAAACCAAACCACAAAGCTGGTATCTAGATTTATCCATGGTGGCTAATTATTGGACTGATGGAAATCGGGCATACCACCACACTGCGCCCATCAATATGAACTATGCCCTACATGAAGCCTTGCGTTTAAGCTTAGAAGAAGGCCTAGAAAACAGGTATGCGCGTCATCGTGAGAACAGTGACTACTTATGGGCACAACTTGACGAACTCGGCTTAAAAAGGTTCGTAGATGCCAATATTTCACTGCCACAATTGAATGTAATTTGTGTTCCTGATGGTATTGATGAAGCAGCCATCAGAGCTCAGTTATTGAATCAATATGGCATAGAAATTGGAGCAGGACTTGGTCCCATGGCAGGAAGAATTTGGCGAGTCGGACTGATGGGTGAATCCAGTCAAAAAGTCATTATCGATCAATTAATTTCTGCCCTGAAAAAAATATTATAAGAGAAGGGAGTTCACTCCCTTCTTTCAATGCAATCGATTAAAAGGAATAAATGTCAAACAACTCTTTGATGTTTTTATCCCACACCCCATGGTATTTACCTAATTTTCTTTCTGCAGGCGTCACATCGGTGTCTGCAATAATCTGAAGCGGTTCCAGATATATGCTTTCATCCTTACCACAAGATGATTTAATCGCTCTTTTTTCCAAGCCTTTGCGTGACATGGTCAGCATTTTTAATGCCAACTCTCTGACATTCGAATCTCTGAATTTTGTATTTAATCCAAGTTTAGGCACAGTTGAGCGCAACAGTTCATATTCATCCATAGTCCAGTCACTGATTAAATCATAAGCCAAATCTAATTGCTCTTGGTCATATAATAAGCCAACCCATAAGGCCGGTAAGGCACAAATTCGGCGCCAAGGGCCGCCGTCAGCTCCTCTCATTTCTAAGAATTTTTTCAACCGGACTTCTGGGAAAGCAGTGGTTAAGTGGTCTTCCCAATCTTTAATAGTTGGGTATTCACCGGGTAACACCGCCAATTTTCCTTGCATAAAGTCTTTGAAAGAATGTCCAGTGGCATCAATATACTTTCCATTTCGATAAACAAAATACATCGGAACATTCAGCATATAATCAACATACCGTTCAAAACTCATGTCTGCATCAAACACAAATGGGATGGTGCCACAGCGGTCGTTATCCGTGTCAGTCCAAATGTGTGAGCGATAAGAAACAAAACCATTGCCTTTGCCTTCAGTAAACGGAGAGTTAGCAAACAATGCCGTGGCCAAAGGTTGTAAAGCCAATGAAACCCTGAATTTTTTAATCATATCGGCTTCACTGGAATAATCAAGATTGGCTTGTATGGTACAAGTTCTCTTCATCATATCCAAACCCAAACTACCTACTTTAGGCATGTATTCACTCATAATTTTATAACGCCCCTTGGGCATATATGAGATGTCTTCACGAGAGGCCAGAGGATGGAAACCCATGCCTAAAAAGGCACTTCCCAATGGCTCAGCAATGGCTTTAACTTCTTTTAAGTGAACACCGGTTTCAGTACAAGTTTGATGCACATTCTCTAGAGGGGCTCCCGAAAGTTCTAATTGTCCACCTGGCTCTAAAGTAATTGAACAACCATCACGATTCAGCGCAATAATATGCCCTTCTTCAACCACAGGCTCCCAGTTAAATTGATCGGCTAAGCCTTGCAAAATGTCTTTGATTCCACCTTTCTCAGCATAATGTAATGGTTTCAAATCAGCACGATGAAAGCCAAACTTTTCATGTTCGGTTCCCACACGCCATTCAGATTTGGGTTTACACCCTGATGCCAAGTAATCAACGAGTTCCGCTTTAGATGTAATAAATGGTTCTTGAGGCATAATTTTATTGTTAAAGATGCAAAGTGAGCTATTCAATGAACCAAATCTATTTTTCGGCATTCTCACTGTAAAAAAAGCATTCTTGGTTAGCCGCTACTTTAGTCAGTATAAAAGCTGTTAACTAAGAAACCTATGGAATCAATTTATCATACCAAAAACAGACACGTATGCCATCATGTTTTAATTGACTTCGCAGTTTTATAATATGATGTTTATGTGTTTAAATTCAAGCCATGAAAATTATTATCATTGCTTTAATCTGTTTTTCACTGATACAACCATTTGATGCTCAAACGCAAACCTTTCACAGAGGCAATGGTTCTGAACCGGATTCATTGAATATCCATTTAGCACAAGGAATTAACAGTCATAACATCTTATTAGACATGTATGAAGGTTTAATGTCTTTTGATGCCAAGGGCCAAGTAATACCTGGGGTAATAACACACCATACAGTTTCCGACAATCAATTGACATGGCATTTTTATATCAGTCCGTTGGCTAAATGGAGTGATGGAGAGGCTGTCACCTCTGAAGATTTCTTATTTAGCTGGCAACAAGCCATTGATCCACAATCAGCAGCTCCCTATAGGCATTTATTTAACAACTTAATCAGTGACCAAAAATTAAACGTTAAAACACCCGACTCACAACAAATTGTAGTTACTTTGAATTACCCTGACTCCAGTTTTTTAAATAAATTGGTTTTACCAATTTTTTTTCCTTTACCGAGTCACAGCACTGACATCAAAGTCAGCAATGGTGCATTCCACCTTTCACAATGGGACATACAAGAAAAGATTCACTTACAGAAAAACCCTTATTTTCATCATGCTGATGAAGTTAGTTTCAAACAAATTGTCTATTGGGTCACTGAAAATCAAAACAGTGAATTACTGCGCTTCAGAGCCAAAGAATTAGATTTCACTGAAACCATTCCTGACCACCAAATTAATTGGTTGTTAGAAAACCACCCCAAGGAATTGAAAATAGCGCCTTATTACGGCACCTTCTTTTTGGGCGTTAACCTCAATGACAAAAGACTAAAAAATAACAACCTTAGGCAAGCTCTCAGCGCAGCTATCGATCGCAATATCTTGGTTGAGAAAGTATTAAAATCTGGTCAACAACCGGCTTACAGCATCATTCCACCGAAACAAGTTCAAGCCAAAGACCCAATATACAATTTATCTGATGCCAAACGTTGGCTGGCAGCCAGTGGGTTTCAAAAAGGCACTGATCGATTAGAAATCTTATACAACAACAGCGACAATCAAAAGAAAGTTGCGTTGGCTGTTGCAGCCATGTGGCGACAAAACTTAGGGGTTAAATCACAATTAAGAAATCAAGAATGGAAAGTATTCGTCAACACACGAAAAGGTCAAAACAAACAAATTTTCAGGTCTGGGTGGATTGCTGATTACTTCTCACCGATCAACTTCTTAGAGTTGTTTCATTCTCAGTCACACTTTAACTTTTATGCCATGAACCATCAACCGTACGATGACTTGGTTAATAAAATGAACACCACATCCGATGCCCAATCACTTGAACAATTGGTTTTTGATGCCGAACAAATTTTAGCCAAAGAGTTGCCGGTGATACCACTGTACCACTACGTCTCAAGGCATTTAGTTAACCTAGACATCAATGGTTACTATGATAATTTAATGGACAAACATTTGAGTCGATACCTAAGTAAATAAACGGCCTATAAAGACCGTTTATCATTTTATGCTGAATAACGATTACAGCAAATCTTTAACTGAATCAGAAATTGCATCACCTATTGATACCATTCTTTTGGTTGCTTTAGCCACTTTCTTCTCAGCGACTTGAGGTTTTTTCAATTTATAATGTGTTCCCACATCTTTCATTAAACCCAAACGCCACAATTCAGTATAGATGGCTTTGGGGGTCAAGCTTCCATTGGCATGTTTCTGACACAACATTTCAAATGATTCTTTGTCATCATTTTTCAATATTTTTTTGGTATCATTTTTCTTACAATAAGCTTTAACATCTTCAAACACACGAGAAACCTTAGAGGGTTTTACCTGTATTTGTTCGCTATTCAGATAAGGCGCAATAAAGCGTCTGTCAATACCAGTACGTGCAGAAATTTCAACAACAGTTGATTTCTTCTTCTCTTTCTTAGCCTCACGAACCATATGCATTTTGTAATATTCCATCAATTCTTTATAGGAAAAATCATTTTGCAGGGTAGCGACCGCTAAAATTTTAGCAATTTTAGAGATTTCTTGATTCATGGGAGTTATTTTTACTTCATTTTTTTTCATTTTTATACACACTATTTTATTCACACAGAAACATTATACAAAATGCTTACAGCACTAATCATAAAACAATGTAAATTAAGGTGCTTTTTTTATAAAAAAGTTGTGAAATACTGTTATTCCAGCTGAAAAGCCTCAAATCGACAGGTTTTACCAGCTATTTGGAACGTTGGTTTTTTTTGAATCAAGGGTTTGGCATGAATCGGTCGTTTAATCACCACCCTTTGACAATCTGCGGTTAAGGCATGCGCCAGCAATTCTTGTGCATTGTCTTCCGCTTGCTGGTGAAGTTTTTGAAACAGCTGCATGTCCTTTTTAGCTTTTGCCGACTTCGCCTTATCGGGAAACATTGGATCTAAATAAATCACATCAAACGACTGTGTATTCATCACAGTCAGGGCATCGGCTTGTAACAATTTAAAACCAGCTTCCTGGGTGCTTTTGATATATCGAGACAATCCATCCGTTAGCAAGGCATGTACCACTGGGTTTTTTTCAGTTGCGGTTACTGTCAGACCTGCTTTGTATAATAAAAAGCTGTCTTTACCCATGCCGCAGGTCGTATCAAGAATACGACACGAAGGTTGTGATTTAAGTCTACAGGCCTTAATTAAATGCTCACCACCAATATGTTGTGACGCCCGGTAGGCCATGGGTCCATTTATAAAATCAACGTGGACACTTAGACTTGGGTTATGATCTTCGTAGACAAACAAAACCCCATCCGCAAAGGACAGGGTTAAATAGTCAGGTATTGATTCACCGATTAAATCAGCATTTAATCCCAGTCGGACCAAATGATGTTTTAAATCCATTTGGTTTATCTGTTTTTAAGTTCGACATAATCTCTGGTTTTGGCTCCACCATAAACTTGTCTGGGTCGACCAATTCGAGTATCAGGCGTTTCATACTGCTCTAACCACTGTGAAGTCCAACCAACCGTTCTGGCAATTGCAAACATCACGGTAAACATTTGAACCGGGATACCCAGCGCTTTGTAAATAATGCCTGAATAAAAATCCACATTAGGGTACAGTTTACGTGATACGAAATACTCATCTTTCAAAGCAATTTCTTCTAAACGCATGGCCAGTTCCAATTGAGGATCAACAATGCCTAATTCAGCCAACACTTCATGACATGCTTTTCTGATAATGGTGGCGCGTGGGTCAAAGTTTTTATACACACGATGGCCGAACCCCATTAACCTGAATGGATCATTCTTGTCTTTGGCTTTGGCTACATACTTATCAATTTGTGAAACATCGCCAATTTCATCCAACATATTCAATACCGCTTCATTGGCTCCGCCATGTGCAGGCCCCCACAAAGAGGCAATACCAGCAGAAATACAAGCGAATGGATTGGCGCCGGTAGACCCGACCAAGCGAACTGTCGATGTACTGGCATTTTGTTCGTGATCCGCATGTAATATAAACAACAAATCTAAAGCCTTTGAAGCGACTGGACTGATGACATAATCTTCGGCCGGTACGCCATACATCATCTGCAATAATCGGTCAGTGAAACCTAACTTGTTTTGTGGGTACATAAATGGCTGACCCACATAATTTTTATACACCGCTGCAGCCACTGTTGGCATCTTGGCAATCAATCGAATCGCCGCCATCTTACGGTCTTCAGCATTATTGACATTCATGCCATCATGGTAAAACGCTGAAAATGAACCAATAACACTCATCATCATCGCCATTGGATGAGCATCATATTGAAATCCTTTCATAAATGATCTGATCTTTTCATGCACCATGGTATGACGGGTGATGAGTTGATTAAAATCATTATATTCTTGTGCGTTTGGCAATTCCCCATTCATTAACAAATAGGTCACTTCCATAAAGTTACTGCTCTCAGCCAGTTGTTCGATTGGATAACCACGATACAACAAAACACCTTTACCGCCATCAATAAAAGTAATGTCACTTTTACACGCACCAGTCGCTGCAAAACCTGAGTCATAGGTAAAATAACCAGTTTGTTTATGCAGGGTTTTGATATCAAATGTGGGCGGACCCATTTCTGCTCTAATTACAGGTAATTCCGCAGTTTGTCCTTCCGGGGTAATGACTTTTACGACATCTTCACTCATTTACAACTCTCCAATCTAGGGTCTTTATTTTTATGATTTCAAACAATCGTTCATTTTAACACTTTAGTGACACTAAATTAAAGCAGTTTACTATGGACCATAGTCTAAAAATGCTTGCTGAGAGGGCTTATTAAAGATGTAAAAAAACCCGAACATGTCGGGTTTTTTTATGAATAACTTTGAAAAGTGTACTATCTTTGGTATCTGCGTTTGAATCGATCAACACGTCCACCTGTGTCAGCAACTTTCTGTTGACCCGTATAATACGGATGTGATTTTGATGAAATCTCGATTTTTACTAACGGATACTCATTGCCATCTTCCCATTTGATGGTTTCTTTTGAATGTATACATGAACGCGTTAAAAATGCAAAGTCTGCACTGGCGTCTTGAAATACCACTTCTCTGTACTCTGGATGAATATCTTTTCTCATAACTGTTTCCAATGTTCTGTCTCAAACAAGACGGCGTATTTTAATGTGATGTAAAGACAATGTAAAGCCCACTTTTCACTTTTTATGCTTTAGTTGACAGATTAATCCTTCAGATTGATGTTCATATCATTTAAATCCACATCAAATCGACTCATCAATCCCGCCAAATCTTTTAACATGATTTGCCCACCAATTTTTATCACAACCAATTCAGAGTCATCATCTAATGACATCACAGAAAGGCCTTTCATACTTTCAGCACCCATTTCAGCCATAATATAGACCGTTGAGTCGTCCTCTCTGATGGCCGCCAATTGTTCCATGCCTAATGATTTCATTTCACCGGCCAAAGTATTGATAAATGATTTTATTTGGTTCAAATCACCTTTGAAATCACCATCATCCAAATCATAAACCCTAACTGAAATTTCAGTTAAGTTTTTCATGATGTCAGAAACTTGTTTTTCTTCATTGGTCATTCCACTCAATAAACCCAGCATGGCAGGACCTAAATTAATTTCCACCGAAGGCTCAGTATTCAATAAGCCTTGAAGTTTATCCATAACATTTTGAGCTTGTAACTGAAGGCTCATCAATGTCATTATCATTAAAGTTATTATTTTCATTCTTTATTCTCCACTAAATCTGTGCCATGGATTTAGAAACAGGTACTATAATTGCAGGCTTTATGCCATGCGTATTGGTTTCCGTTAAAGTCTTCTCACTGACTTTTTGCATGTAGTGCATAGCAATTTGCATGTCTCTTTCCGCCTGAGCCAGCACCATCTGCTCATTTTGATTGTGATTGTGCCAAACCAAACCCAATGAACTTAAGGCAACAAATGAAAACGCCATTGCTGGCTGTAACCACTGCCTTGTTTTATTCAGCCCAATCTGAGCATATAAATTTTTCTTCATGCTCGGCGGGCACTTAAGCTGCCGGGCTTGTTCAAAATACTCAGTCAGCTCTTCTGAAACTTGTTTTTCTATTGATTGCTCACGCATATGATTTTTCCAAACTTTCTTTTAATTGTTTTCTGGCCCGATGTAAATACACCTTGGTTTGAGACAAACTCAAATCCAATGAATCAGCCAACACCTGGTAACTCAACCCATTCACCTCTCGCATCACTAACAACGATTTATAAGGCTCTTCTAACTGTTTAATGGCTTTACCTATTTCACCAGATAACTCATCATTCAAGACTTCATCGCTGGCAGATCGTGCTACATCACTACCAACCACATGGGCTATTTGATATTCATAAGCATGTTTACGACGCCTAATAATATCCAAGCATTGATTTCTGGTCACTTTATATAACCAAGCTTTCTCAAACTCAACGCCCTGCTCTTTTCGTTGCCATAGCTTGATGAAGGTGTCTTGCACCACATCTTCAGCTTCAAGCTGATTACCCAACATCTGATAGGCGAGCGCATACAGTCCATGTTGATTCTTACTTACTTGTAGTCTATACCAAATACTCATTCTATCAGTTATGTTTACTTTTCAACTTATAAGACGACTTATTTTATGTTTTGTTACAAAATTCAAAAAAATAACCTGACATAATCGATTATGCTGTCACTTTCTAATCTTTTTTCTTCATTATAAGTAAGCTTATGCGTAAATTGACTTCGATTGTTATCACATTTATTTTGTTAACCGCCTGTGGCAGCCAACCCATCAAACCTGAAACCAACTACACCCCATTAATTTCTGCATTAATATCGCACAATGAACCGGTGATTAAGGCACAACATAAAACATTAAAGATGGGACAAAAAAATCGAAACATCGTTAATTTATACCTACTGGTGATTAGAGACAAACCTTATGAATTAATCAGCAACAGTCAATTATTGATCCAAAACATACACCATTACAATTTGTACCAACAAATCATTCTTAAACCCATGTTATTGTGGGCTTACGCTCACCCCATTTATCGCCAAGAAACAGCTAAACAAGTCAGGATTTTGCAACGTGAATCGCTGTTAGTGGCTCCCAGTGAAATCGATTTTCTTGCTTGCGAAACTGAAAATGAAGGCTGTTCAAATACTTTAAGAGCTCAAATCGCTCAAATCATAAGCCCCAAAATCATTACCGAAACATTAACCCTGATGGCTGAAAACGACCCTTGCATCAACTTATCTGATGAAAACCTTGCAGGTGATTTTGGCAACCAATGTCTCGCCAGCCGAAAGGGCGATCTTGAAATTAACTTGATTAGCAAACCCAAATTTTTATTTAATCAATGGCAAGCGATGCTCGATACCCAGACAAACAAGACGCCTTAAACTGAAACCATCAGTCACCCAACATGGCCTTTAACGCAGCAAAGTTCTTTTTGTTACTGACTTTTTGTTCTTCCTCAGAAAGTTCTTTGTTGTGATAGCCGCTGGTAAGTTCCATCGGGATTTCATCTAAAAATCGGCTGGGCCCAGTAAACCCTTCATTCGGGTCATCCTGAAACCTCTTTTTACGCTTTTTAACATAAGAAATTTTTAACTGACGCATGGCTCGGGTGATTCCAACATACATCAACCTACGCTCTTCTTCTACCGCATCATTCTCATCATCAGAATCAGCCAAAGAATTGGCATGGGGTAAAATACCCTCCTCAACACCCACCAAGTAAACATGTTCAAACTCCAACCCCTTGGCGGCATGCAAGGTCATCATTTTTATGGCATCTTCAGCCACTTCATCGTCCTGATTGCTTTGTAAAGACAAGTAACTCATCAACTCATCCATCGCTAAAAACTGCTTTGCACTGATGGCTTGGATCCATTTTAAAAAATCTCTGACCAATTTAACTTTATTGATTTTGGCCACTTTGTTATTAGCTGAAAGATTGACCCAATTGATATAGTCTGTTTGTTTAACCAATGATTCAACGATGTGTTCCGCCGACGATTTCATGCTTTGGTGTGCTTTGATCATGGCCACAAAATTTTTGATTTTAACTTGTGCCGCAGGACTTAAATCACGGAGCAACTGAGAATTCGTACACGCTTCAAAAAAGCATTGACCGTTTCTTTTGGCGATTTGAGAAATTTGTTGCACTGTTTGCATCCCAATACCCCTTTTGGGTGTGTTGATACAACGCAAGAAGGCTGAATTATCTTTTGGGTTTGAAAGCAGTCGGATATAAGCCATCAAATCTTTAATTTCACTGTAATCAAAAAACGACCTGCCGCCTGACATTTGGTAAGGTAAATTATTAACCCTAAGCTCCTGTTCGAGCAACTTAGCTTGGTGATTAGAACGATACAGAATTGCGAAATCACTGTATTTTTTTAAATTAACTCGTTTCTCGAAACTAATGTCAGTAATCAACTGCTGGGCTTCATCTTCCGCACTGTTATAAGCTGTTATCCTTATTTTTTCACCTTCACCCAAATCACTCCATATTTTTTTTTCAAATGGATGCGGGTTATTTTTGATCACTGCATTGGCGGCGTTCAAGATGGTGCTACATGAACGATAATTCTGCTCTAATTTAACCACCGCCAAAGAGGGAAAATCTTTTTGTAACAGCTGTAAATTTTCAATTTGGGCACCGCGCCAACCGTAGATGGATTGATCATCATCACCAACACAAGTTAAATGACTGCCTGATCCCATTAACATTTTAACCAATTGATATTGACTGGTATTGGTGTCTTGGTACTCATCAACCATCAAATAACCAATTTGTTGCTGCCATCGCGCCCTGACTGCTTCTGATCTATTTAATAACCACAAAGGCTGTAGAATCAAATCATCAAAATCCATGGCATTGATGCTGGCCATATAGGTTAAATATTGTTGATATATTTCAACTGCCATAGGCACTGACGACTCAACCTGCTCAGGATACAAGGCTGCATTTTTCCAACCAGAAATTTGCCACTGCAATTGATTGGCCAATTCTTTTTTAATGCCTTTGGGCAACAAAGCCTGAATCACTTTTTGGCATTCTGCCGTATCTAAAATACTGAAGCCTCTTTGGAAGTCTGTACTGCCTATTTCCTGCTGCATCATGCGCAAGCCCAAGGAGTGAAACGTTGAAATATTCAGGCGATCTCCATTTTGTACCATTTTCATTGCTCGCTGTTTCATTTCTTTGGCAGCTTTGTTGGTGAATGTAATGGCGTAAATACGATCAGTGGAACAAAAATCATGGAGGACCAGATAGGCCATTTTCTCTGTGATGACCCTGGTTTTTCCGCAGCCAGCACCTGCCAACACCAACAAGGGTTGGTCGGTTTTTTCTACAGCGGCTTTTTGTTGAGGATTAAGCAATGAAATTCTATCAATTAAACAACGGGCATCTTATCGAAACCCAGTGGCGTTTGACAACCACTGTTATTGTAAACTCATCAAATCACCAGGTTTGCCAAATAAAAACCCTTGAAACAAATCACAACCAATGGATTTCAAAATTTCAAATTGTTCTTCTGTTTCCACCCCTTCTGCCACCGTCTCTAAATTCAGATGCTTAGCCATCGAAATGATGGTTTCAATGATAACGCGTGAAGACTCTTCCTGTCCCAAGTCAAACACAAAACTCTTGTCGATTTTAAGGTAATCTATGGGTAACTGGCGCAGATACTCTAACGACGAGTAACCCGTTCCAAAATCATCAATCGCAATCATTACACCCATGTCTTTTAAGCGATTAAATTTATATTGAATTTCTTTGATATTACCCACAACCACACCTTCTGTAAGCTCTATCACCAGTTTACCAGGGCCAATATTAAATCGTTTCATCATTTGATCTATATACATGATAAAACCTTGTTGATGAAATTGTTTTGAACTGACATTGACAGAAATGTTGTATTGACTGTCCATAATTTTCAAACAGGCGTGTGAGATTACCCAACGACCCACAGGTTGAATTAAATCGGTATCCTCAGCAATCGGTATAAAGTCATCAGGAAAAATGGTTTGTTGCTCATTAAAAATCCGAATCAAAGATTCAAAACACACCACATTGCGATCTCGGTCTACAATTGGTTGGTATTTTAAAATAAAGTGATCATTGCTCACTGCATTACGAAGTACTTGTTCCACAAACAACATTTTGTCATTGTCTTTTTTCATACTTTCATGATACATAGTGACCTGATTTCGACCTTGTTCTTTGGAGCGGTACATCGCCACATCAGCCTGTCTTATGATGTCATTCACTGTTGAGTTATTATAAGGATAAATCGCAATACCCATACTTACTGTACAAATATGGTGATAATTATTGATGTTATAAGATTCCGCCAAACGACTGATAATTTGTTCTGCCAACATGATGATTTGTACCGCTGCGTCATTGATATTGGCAAACTCACAATCAGTTGCTAAAACGAACTCATCACCACCAAATCTAGCCATTACTTTAAAATCTTCATCGTATTCTTGTAAGCGGTCTGCTATTTTCAACAACAACTGATCACCAAAGTGGTGGCCCAAGGCATCATTCAACACTTTAAATCGATCCATATCTAAAAATAACACCGCACCGAATCGATTATGCTGTTGTCCAATTTGAATTAATTCATGCAACACATTTTGAAATTTTTGCCTGTTGGGTAATTGGGTTAGATAATCATGAAAGGCCAAATGATGAATCTTTTCTGTGTCGTTCTTTTTGTCAGTAATATCGATCAACATGCCCATCACTTCGTATGAATCGTTGAAGTCTTCAGGTATATGTAAAACGTCTCTGAACCAACGGTATTGATCATTTGCATGCTTTATTCTGTATTCAATTTCTACATGCGCTTCATCCTTATAATTTTGGTGCATGGCATCTTTTACCTGACTGAAATCATCAGGGTGAATAATTCTGCTGAAAAAGTGCGGTTCATTAAGCCACTTATCAATTGGATAACCTAAAATTGACTCTGCTTCTTGGCTAACGTACGTCACTCTGTCTTGTTTTAAATCAACTTTCCAAAATATAACGGGATGACTTTCTATGATTTTTTGGTAGTTATTATTCCTTTCCTCAAGCTCTTGATTGATAAAATTAAGTTGTTGGGTGCGTTTTTTAACTTCTTTTGCTGTTAACCAATGTCGCCCAGTCAAAGTCAGCATACCTACACCAACAAAACCGGTGAAACATAAAGCAATAAATAGAGTTAACCACAAACTGGTTGACGATTCTCTCGAAAAAAATTGATTGGTCGGGGTGAGTGTAATTCTGTATAAGCCATTATTTAACTGTAATGGCTCTTGAACTATGAGATTGATATAACGTGTGGTCAATACATCTTGGTTGATATACCTATTAACAAATACCTCAGCTTGTTTCGTATCAATTTCAATTTTATAGTTTTCCAAATTAAGCTTGGTTTTACTGTTCTCTAAGTACTGAACCAATTGTTGAAAATCAAACATTTGCGTTTCTGCTGTATTGACTATATACCTAACATGGCTCTGTACCAACTCACTGATTCTGTTTTCTTCATAGGATCTGAATGAATTAAACATGGCGAAGACCATTACGAAGCCAGCCAAAACAGGCAACGCAACACTAATGACTCGCGGCTTCCAGATGGTTCTGGGCAATGCAAAGAAAGACATCACAACCGGCGTTAGAATCAAAACACTCATCAAATCGCTTATATACCACAAACTTCCTTTAATGAAATAATCAGTGGTGTAATAACCGGCTTCAGTCAATAAGAATACAAAAATTATCGTTGTTAGCAGACATGGCAAAACCGCAGCAAAGATGAAAAATTTGACTATTTTTTTAAATTGAATCAGTCTAGGTTCTGAGCCAATCACATAGCGAGCCAAGAATCCTGCAAATACCGGTCTAAAGATATTGTTGGCAAGTAACAACAAGTCAAATAAGGTGGCTCGACTCCAGCCAAAATCTAAATGCACTTTATACAGCACGACGCTGTTGATCATTTCGCCCAACACCAAAGCTGGAATGATTTTGCGACCCCAAACCATGATCAAGCCTATGCCTAAACCAGTAGCTGGCCATATAGCCACAGTTAATGTGGGCCTGACCATATATCGGTACACCAAATAACAACAACCTGCATAGACTAACGCAACCAATAGGTTGACCAATGCCCACCAAGCAATAGACTTTATTCTACTTTCCATTTGTTAAACCCTTTCATCTTTAAGATGATAACTAATCCACTATTGGGAATCAAGATACATCGCTGCTTAAGCTGCGGGTGGAATCAAATAGATGAATAATATGTAATTAACAACAGCTGGCTACTAAATATGCTGTTTTTTGGCCATTATTTTTGACAAGCTGGGCAATAACAACTGGCCCGTTGACCAATGATTAAATTTTTAATCGTAGTCCCACAGTTAAAACAAGCTTGGCCAGCTCGACCATACACTTGAAGCTCTTGCTTGAAATACCCTGGCTTACCTTCGGTATTTTTAAAATCTTTTAACGTGGTGCCGCCAACTTGAATGGCCAGTTGCAACACCTTTTTAATGATGTCGGCCAATATTTGAAATTTTTTTAAACTGATTTGAGATACTTTCCTGGTGGGTCTGATTCCCGCAAGAAACAGTGATTCTGCAGCATAAATATTCCCCACACCCACCACCACATGATTATTCATGATGAAGTTTTTTATCGATGTTTGTTTATTTTTGGCTTGTTGTTTCAACCAGTCACCATTGAACACCTCTGACAGCGGTTCAGGGCCCAAGTTTTTTAATAGCCGATGATTGAATACAGGTTCGTCGGTTAGTAATACACACCCAAACCTTCGTGGATCATTAAGTCGCAGGGCTTTGCCTTGCGACAAAACCACCTCAAAATGATCATGCTTCTGATGGTCTTCATTGGCATCCACCACTCGGATGACTCCGGACATTCCCAAATGCAAAATCAGGTGTGAACCATTTGACAGTTTAATTAATATGTATTTGGCACGCCTAGAAATTTCAAGTACCGTCTCTCCAACCAAGTCATTAACCTCAGCAGGGATGGGCCACCGCATGGAATAGTTAAACACATTAATGGCTGTTATCTCTTGATCCTGAAGCCACGGATGAATACCACGTAAGGTGGTTTCAACTTCAGGTAATTCAGGCAAAATGATTCACTTTAGTTTTAAATGCATTGTCCCAAAAAATTACAGATCAGGTTATTGGCCACAGTAAACCTAGGAGACAATATAATTGAGCCGTCATTGGCCCATTTAATTAAATCATCTTTCTTAAACCAGCGGACATCTTCCATTTCATCATCTAACCTGATGTCATCAGACACCGCTTCGGCATTAAAAGCCAACATCAATGACGATGGAAAGGGCCAAGGCTGAGAGCCAAAATAAGTCACATTTTTAATTCGAATATTAGACTCTTCATAAATTTCCCGATGAACCGCATCCTCTATTGATTCGCCCGCTTCGACAAACCCCGCTAAAGTGGAGTACACGTTCGGTGGCCAGCTGTGTTTTCGGCCCAACAAACACTGGTCGCCTTTAGAAATCAACACAATAATCGCAGGTTCAATGTGTGGGAACTGTTCATGCCCATTTTCACAAACCATTTTATGTCCTGAGCTTTCTAAGTGGTTTTTGGTTCCACAACTAGAACAAAATTTCTTTTGCCTTTGCCACAGGTCCAACCCTCTGGAATACAAGGCAATGTGTGCCAAATCATCCTTTAAGGCCATGGCATATTGCCTGATTGATTCAAACCGACAACCCAATTGCGTTTCAAGGGCGGCGGCTTCTTTCTCTGTTAACCCACAACCAAACCACAACTCATCATCCAATACACCCAAAAAACTCTGCTGATCGGTGGCGCCTAATGAAGTCTGCGATACATAAAACTCTTCATCTGAATCTGGGTAAATATGATTACCACGATAAACCGGTACATAGTGACAGGTTTTGAATTTTTTCAATTGTTTTATGCGCTGTTTTTGGTCTCGCATATCAGCACAACGATCAAGCTCGGTTCGCACAAAATGAATTTGATCTGGACTCATATCGAAAAAGAACTCCCACAACCACAAGTTGACTTGGCATTGGGATTGCTGACTAAAAATCGGGCCCCTTGTAAATCTTCAAGATAATCTACAGTTGAGCCCATCAAATAAGGAAAACTCATCGGATCGACCATCATTTGGACGCCATTTTGTTCCAGCACCATATCACCCTCAGTAACGTCTTCTTCAAAAGCAAATCCATATTGAAACCCAGAACATCCGCCACCAATGATGTAAACCCTGAATTTAAGATCAGGATTCATTTCTTCCAACACCAGTTGACTGATTTTATGGGCTGCAGAACTGGAGAGTTGAATGGGGTTATTTTCCATTGCTTTCTGATTTATCTGACTTTTTGTTGGTGATGGGCGTCACATCGCCACCTTGATAGATTAACTTTCCATTCACTTGTGAACCCGTTTCCATTTCTATGTTGACATAAAATATATTGCCATTAATTCTGGCTTGAGAAGCCACTTCAATTTTTCCTGAAGAAGTTATATCACCTTCTACGGTACCACTGATGGTTAAGTTGCCTGCTTTCACTGTGCCACTGATACTGCCAGATTCACTGATGGTTAATGTGTCGTTATCAGAAGCTGAAACGATTGAACCTTCAACACTGCCCTCAACATGCATCAGTCCGGTAAACGTGAGATCACCTTTGATATTGGTTCCTTGACCAATTAAGGTTGCGAAATTTTGTGATTGGTTGTTATTTGCCATGATTTTTTCTTTTTTATTTTTAGAGTTGAACATGATTTACCCAATGTTGTTAATTGGCGTTGGCTGATGGTTCATCAACCAAATCAGTTTGTGAATGACTCAGAAGTTCAGACCATTGAAATTGTTCTGAAATCATCTTTTGTCTTTTATTTTTACCGTGTAATTCTACTAAAAGCGATGTTGGATTGAAACCTTTCGGCAAACTGATTGCGTATTTCTTGATTTGAAAATACTTAAAAGCATAACTGTCATCCAGTTTATATTGATCAATTAAGTCTATCACCTCTCCAGAATCGTCTTTAATACCGGTTAATTTCAATTTAATTGTACCCTCTGTTAATTGTGCCTTTTGCAGTTTTTGGGCCAGAACCACCTTCAGTAAAATCATTCCATTCTGTGGCTCAGCCTTAAGATCAAAGACACGTAATTTATTTATCGTGTCTTCGTGACTGAGTAGGTTTTCATAAAACACTAAATCAGTCTTCAATGTCGCTTGTTCTTGAGTCAACGCATCCAAGCTCTGCTGTAATTCTGTAATGGCTTGGTTTTTAACTTTAACTTCTGTCTCTAACAAGCTGATGGTTTTTCTTTGTTTTTCATTTTCTGCGGTCAGCTGTTGATTCACATCATCCCAAGTTATCTTTTGACCTTTGAATGCATTTAACATATCAAGATTACTGTACCGCCCAATCAAAAAAGTAATGACTGCCAAGGCCAGTAAAGAAAACAGAAGCCAATGCTGACGGATAAATGAGGGTTCATCTGTGGCTGGTTGCATGACATATTTTGGTGTTTTGATCTTCACTTGACTTGTTGTTTACTCAAAAAAACGGCATTATACCATTGGCACAGAAAATCACTGTTAATTACCCCTTCACAGATTGATTTTCTTGTCATATTTTCAATCACCACTAATTTGGGTTAAATGTCATGCTTTGGATTAAAACTTTTCATGTTTTTTTTGTTATCAGTTGGTTTGCTTGTTTGTTTTACCTTCCCAGACTTTACGTTAACCACGCCCAAACCCCTGAAGACCCCTTGCGACTGATGTTGTTAGGGATGGAAAGCAGACTGATAAAAATGATGCGGTTTACTTTTTGGGGCACGGTTATTTCGGCGGTTTTTCTGGTGTATTCGATTGCTGGCAGTGGCTGGAAACTCTACATTCAACAAGGTTGGTTCATCGCCAAAATTAGCCTGGTCTTTGTTTTGATTTTTTATCACTTTTGGTGTATTAAAATCCATCGCAACTTTGTTCAAAATCAAGAACAACGGAGCCATGTTTGGTTTCGAGTGTTTAATGAGGTTCCTGCATTGATTTTGTTATTGGTGGTCTATTTAGTCATAGCAAAACCCTTCTGAATTTCAGCTGATTTTACACTTATACCAATTTGGCATAGATTTTTAGCAATTTTTAACTCACTGTTGAACCATCAAGTGTCCACCTCATGTAAAATACGGTTTTTTACACAGCATCTTTAATTATGTTTGATAGATCATTGAACCTGGCTCAAGCTGACCCAGAATTACAAGCCGCGATTGAAGCTGAGAATCAGCGCCAAGAAGATCACATTGAGTTGATTGCCTCTGAAAACTATTGTTCTCCAGCCGTGATGGAGGCTCAAGGCAGTCAATTAACCAATAAATATGCTGAAGGTTACCCTGGCAAGCGTTATTACGGTGGCTGTGAATTTGTCGATATCGCTGAAAATTTAGCCATTGAAAGGGTCAAACAACTGTTTGATGCCGATTATGCCAATGTACAACCCCATTCAGGTTCTCAAGCCAATCAAGCCGTATTTCTGGCTTTGTTACAACCTGGCGACACCATTTTAGGTATGTCACTGGCCCATGGTGGACACTTAACTCATGGCGCCAAGGTCAATGTTTCCGGCAAGCTGTTTAATGCAGTCCAATATGGAATCAAGGACGATACAGGTGAAATTGATTTTGACAACGTGCGAGCCATGGCACTGGAACACCAACCAAAACTCATTATTGGGGGCTTTTCAGCTTATTCAAAACGCATAGATTGGCAGAAATTTAAAGACATTGCTGATGAAGTTGGTGCTTACTTTATGGTTGATATGGCACATGTCGCTGGATTGGTTGCTGCTGATGTTTACCCATCACCAGTTAACATTGCAGATGTTACCACATCCACCACACACAAAACCCTGCGCGGTCCCAGAGGTGGTATTATTTTAGCCAAGGCCAATCCTGAAATTGAGAAAAAGCTCAATTCATTGGTTTTTCCTGGTATTCAAGGTGGACCATTGATGCATGTGATTGCGGCCAAAGCTACTGCCTTTAAAGAAGCTTTAGATCCTGCCTTTAAAATATACCAAAAGAAGGTGGTTGAAAATGCCCAAATCATGGCCAATGTATTTATTGAACGTGGGTACAACGTGGTATCAGGTGGCACTGAAAATCACCTGTTCTTATTAGACTTGATTGATAAAGACATCACCGGCAAAGATGCCGAGGCGCGTTTAGGTGAAGCCCACATCACGGTTAATAAGAATTCGGTACCCAATGACCCCAAATCCCCCTTTGTCACCAGTGGTTTACGACTGGGCACACCAGCAGGAACCACCAGAGGCTTTGGCAAAGATGAGTTTTCAGCAATGACCCATTGGATATGTGATATCCTTGATGACATGGAAAATGATGCAGTTGTATCAACAGTAAAAGCCAAGGTGGCTTCAATGTGCCGGCAATTTCCGGTTTATGGATAATCCAATGACAAACCACAAAAAAAACAAGCGACTACCAGAACCTTTGGCACGTAAACACCGCGCCAGAAAACGATTGGTACAGGCTTTGTACCAAATGCACTACAATGACATGACTGCAAGGGTTGTGATTGAACAATTTTTAGAAGAACAAGATTTCGTAAAAGTTGATACGGAGTTCTTTAAAAATGCATTGCGTTATATTGAAGCCAATAAATCTGAAATTGAAGCCACAATAGACCCACACCTAGGTCGTGAAAAAAATTCATTAGGTGCGGTTGAGTATGCGGTGTTGACCATGGCGACTTATGAGCTACTCAAACACCCTGAAACGCCATTTAAGGTGGTTATCAATGAAGCTATTTTAATGGCCACAGAATTTGGCGCAGAAGGTGGACACACTTTCGTCAATGGTGTACTGACACATGTTGCCAACGCCACCAGAAAAGCAGAAATTAATGCCACAACAGGTGAAGCATAAAAGAATTTGATCTGATTCAACACATCCAACAACAGTGCACATCTGAAACCGATGGCACTGTTTTAGGTATTGGTGATGATGCAGCCATTTTACAACCAGCTGCCATGAGTAACCTGGTGGTTTCAACAGATACATTGGTCTCAGGCACCCATTTCAAAGCCAAAGATTCAGCCCTATCGGTAGGACATAAATCACTGGCCGTTAGCTTCAGCGACATCGCTGCGATGGGGGCCACGCCCAAATGGGTTCTACTGAATTTAACCTTGCCCAAGATTGACAAGCCATGGATTAAAGGTTTTATTCAAGGGTTTGCCAAACTATTAAGCCAACACAAAGCGCAATTAATTGGTGGCGACACCACCCAAGGTCCGTTATCCATCACAGTGACCGTTATGGGTGAAACAGACCATGCCATACGTAGAGACGGTGCAAAAATAGATGATTTGATTGTGGTAACAGGTGAACTAGGCTCAGCGGCTTATGCACTTAAAAACCCCAAGAAAAGCAAACACTGCAACGCCCAATTACACAGTCCCAATCCGCGCCTAGACCTTTCACAACAAGTCAAACACTTGGCCACGTCAATGATTGATGTTTCAGATGGGTTGTTGGCAGATTTAGGCCACATTTGCACTGCCAGTGAGTTGGCAGCGGTAATTGAACTGAACCAAATCCCGGTTAATGACATGGTTAAAAAACACCCAGATTGGATGAGTTATGTATTGGCTGGTGGTGATGATTACCAGCTTTGTTTCACCATCAATTTAACAGACGAAGATAAATTACCTGATGATTGTCACATCATCGGTCAAATCATTGCTGGCAAAGGTATTATGGTGCTTGATCACCACCAACCCATTGAAACCAATCTCAAAGGATATCAACATTTCAACCAATAAATATGAGCATTGACCGCATTAAAACAAAACAAGTCGCACTAAAAACCCCTACTGGCTTTCTGGCATTTGGTTTTGGTAGCGGGCTGGCACCGGTTGCTCCCGGCACTTTTGGTACACTGGCAGCACTGCCTTTGTATTTACTGATGGCACCTTTGCACTGGTCAATTTATTTATCCTTGACCGTCACCGCCTTTTTTTTAGGTATCTACCTTTGTGAACGCGCCAGCCATCATTTGGGTGTGCATGATCATGGCGGTATTGTTTGGGATGAATTCGTTGGATTGTGGATTACCTTGTTTTTAGTTCCTAATGAATGGCCTTGGTTGCTGGCTGGATTTTTGTTATTCCGCTTTTTTGATATCGTTAAGCCCTTTCCGATAAAATGGTTGGATAAAAAGGTCAAAGGTGGGTTTGGTATCATGATTGATGATGTGATTGCTGGCCTGTTTGCTTGGATAATATTAATGGTTATTGTGAGGTTTTTTTAATGAAAAAAGTATTGGTCTTAGGCGGCGGTAGAATTGGCGCAGCCATAGCAAAAAATTTAACTGCCGACCATCAAGTCACTATAGCTGATCTGAATATCAATCACTTGTCTGGTTTAGCTTCAGATTGTACGTTGGTTGCTGTCAATGTCTGTGATGATTCCGCATTAGAAAAATTGGTTAAACCCTTTGATTGTGTGGTGGGTGCATTACCCAGTTTATTAGGCTTTGATCGCTTACGTAGATTAATTGAACTGAAAAAGAACACTGTAGATATATCATTTTTTGCTGAAGATGCTTTGACTTTAAATGAATTGGCCAAAGCCAACGGCGTCACCGCATTGGTTGATTTTGGTTTGGCACCTGGCATCTCAAATTTATACGCTGGTCACTTTGTTGATCAATATGACCACGTTAATAGTTTTGCCTGTAAAGTGGGTGGTGTGCCTGTGGAAAGAGTCAAACCTTTTGAGTACAAAGCACCATTTGCCCCCTTAGATGTGATTGAAGAATACACTCGACCTGCCCGTATGAAGAGGCACGGCGAAGACATTATTTTACCGGCAATGAGTGAAATAGAATCTTTATATTTTAAAGGCATCGGTCACATGGAAGCATTTAATACCGATGGTTTGCGATCATTGTTACAAACCGTAAACATCCCCACCATGGCTGAAAAAACAATTCGATACAACGGCCATGCAGAATTGATTCAGAAATTAATTGATGCGGGTTTTTTCTCAAAAGCTCACCGAGATGCGACTGCCAAAGTCTTGTTAGAACAGTGGCAATTTGGCACAAATGAACCTGACTTAACCGTGATGGAAATTTCAGCCACCGGCATCAAAAACGGTCAAGCCATTGAAGAAACATTTCAATTAATTGATCATTATGACTCTGAAAACAACATTTCATCAATGGCCAGAACCACAGGGTTCACCTGTGCCGCTGGCGTTAGATTGGCGTTATCACATCATGATTTACCAACGGGTGTAATCCCGCCAGAAATCATTGGTCAAAATAAAACCTGGTTTAACCATATTTTTGCCGAGCTGGCTCAACACAACATCAAAATTAACCAACAATGATTGAATCGCTGCTGACTTATTATTTGGCCTTATCGGTCTTCGGTAAAACTGCGGTTGTACTGAATTTCAATCTATTTTTTATCGCCGGATTTTTATTCAAGAATGTGGTACCTTCAGGCTCGGAGGAGTTAAATAAAAAACGAGCTCGCATGCTGCGTTTAATGAACATTCTGCTGTTATCTATTTATTTATTTGACTGGCTGTGGAATTACTTTATCAATGACAATGGCCACAGTGAGTTTTTTAAACGAATTTCTCAAACTGGCCTGGTGTTTTTACTCGGTTATTTATTTGCTCAATTTTCACATTCATGGACGATTAAAAAATATGGTAAAGACCGAACCATAGATGGCAAAGAATCAAAAACCAGAACCTACCAGTCAGAGATGGGATACATTATTATTTTACTGGTAACCATTGCCGTTTCATTGTTGTTACTGATTAACATCTGGCAAGTCACTTCTTGGCTACAAGCCACTGGAGTCATCGGTGGTATTTTGGTTATATTATTTGGGACCAAAGAAGCTTGGGCCCATGATGCAGTCAGTGGTTTAATTATGTTACATCAAGGTGAAATTGCTCCTGGGGTGGTTTGTCGGATTAAATCGATGGATATTTTAGGCGTGGTAAGACGTATGTCACTGACTGAAACCACATTTCATGATGTGATTCAAAAACACAACATCATTGTTGCCAATTCTAAATTAAGAGCCGTGCCCGTTGAAGTCCTCAACAAAGTCGATTCACCTCATTGGAATGATTATGTGGAGTTTAATATTGCTTATGAAACACCATCAGAACAAGTTGAACTATTTATTCAAGCAGTTTGGGCTCGAGCCTGTGAACTGGAAAAGCAATTAGATTCAGAAAAAGCCCCACGATTGGTTCTGGCCAACGCTGGAGACTATGCTATTTTATGGCGTATGAACTACCGAGTTGAATCGGTCTATCGAATCAAACAAGCACGCTATGCCTTGAACCGGGCGGCCTTCGATTTACAAACAGAACACGGTTTGAGCTTAGCCACCCCAATGATTATTCAAACAGTGAAAACAAACGAGTTGGGGTGAAACCAACTACCTTATAGCAAGCCCAAAAACCTTAACCATGGCGGCAGGATAAACGCAATCAACAAGGCCGCAACACCCATCGCCAATCCAGAATATGCGCCCATGGTCCGATTGATTTGCCACGCTCTGGCCGTCCCAACTCCATGGGCTGAAACACCCATCGCTATGCCTTTTACTTTTTCATCGTGAATACCCATCCACTTAAAAATAACAGAACCAAACATCGCGCCGACTACCCCGGTAATGATGACGAATCCAGCAGTTAATGCTGGCAAACCGCCCAGTTCCTCTACCACTGCAAGAGCCACTGGTGTGGTCACCGACTTGGGGGCCAATGACAGTTGAATCAGGACATCTGCTCCCAACCATTTGGCCAGATATATAGCCGTGGTGGCGCTCAGTAAAACACCCAATACCACTGAAATAATCACTGGCATCCACCACTTTTTAATGGAATCAAAATTTTGGTACAAAGGCCAAGCCAGAGCCACAGTCGCAGGACCCAGAAAAAAGTGAATCAACTGCCCTCCTTGCATGTATTGATCATATTCAATCCCCAATAACTGTAACAACAACACAATAACAACCATTGAAGTTAAGACCGGGTGTAACAATGGCGTGCGATTGAATTTTTGATACAGAGACTGAGCCAAATAAAACACAACAACCGTTAAAAACAGGCCAAGCAGAGGGTCTACACTGATGAAATCAACTCCAGCTTGGATCAAATCACTCATCATATTGACTACCCATGTTGACCAAAGACTGCATCAACCAAGCGGTAAACACCAAAGAGACAAAAGTGCTCAAAACCATACTTACTAACATGGCCACCCATTGATCAGCGATTAAATCAAACAACAGCATCACACCAACACCCGCTGGAACAAATAACAGTGACAAATGACTCAAAATAAACTCTGAAGACCGTTGAATTGATTTAGGCGGCTTGTTAAATAACAATAAACTGACGAAAAGTAACAGCATACCAATCACCGAACCAGGAATCGGCCAACCGAACCAAAACTTCAAGGCTTCACCGCTTTGGTGGTAAGCAATTAAAATCAATAAACCGAGTATTATTTTCAAGAGGTCTCAAATTACTGTGAAAGAAATCCATCATCATCTTAATCTATATCATTGCGCTGGCTCAATAAGTTTAATTTAATAAAGACAGTCACATATGAAGACATGATAAAAGAAATTAAACATTTATATAAACCACGTTTTTTTGAGAAATCAATCAATGAAAATTTAATTACTGCCTTTGTATTCGCCAGCACGCTGGCCATATGATCAGCATCAATGGTGGTCATGAAGACTTAAGTCTAGGTTCAGCAGAATCAATAAATACCGTTGTTCCAAATCAGCGCTTGATTTCGGTGAATTTTGAGCCTTCTAAGGTTAGATTAAACATCAGACCCTTGTTGCTGAATACAAAGCCAACCACCGGATCTTTGATGTTAAGGGTGTTGATGTCTTCGCCGACGCCCCATTTGATCACAGCCACTGAACCATCAACACCAGCTTTCCAACCTTTTTTACTGCGAAAACTGTCTAGTGCCTCTTGGGTCATAAAAACCACGATTACCGATTTAGACTGGGCGCCTGCTTGAAAACCTATGGAGGCAGCCGCTGTACTGTAGTAAGCCAGGTTGGCTCCCTGTTGCCGCAATACACCTTCGCCATACTCACCACCTATACCAAAACCAGCTTTCAGCACCCGAGGAAAAACCATAACAGCAGCTGCATTGTTCAAAAATTCTTGAGCACCAACCACCTCTTGCTTAAACCTTTTCATGGTCGCATCTGCCAAAATATTGATTTCTTGTTTTGACTTAGCCCCAGCATCTGCTACTGCTATAAAGATAAGGAAACACGCTATTATTTTTTTCATGGTTAATTTTTTCGATAAATATGTCATGCTATCATAATTTAGAATGAACAAAAGTGAAGTGATAAGACCCGATCGGCAGATTCATAGAATCGTCCAGTCAGTTGCTTTAATTTAATGAATGCAACTGGCACCTTCCAATCTGATCATTTCTTGATTTCTACCTCTTGACCGACGAAATTCAACAAAGCTGTTTTCTGCTCTTTATTCATTTCATACAAGCTTTGAATCGTACACTCTTGTTTGATATGCCCTGGAACAATCACTGAATCAAATTTGGCACTCAAGGTCGAGCCAGAGCCCTGATTCAAATTAATGGCTTGTGCATACGGCAATTCATTACACGAAGACATCAGTTTAACCAAATAACTTTTATTTTGTGAGCTGGTAAGAATTAAATACCTGTCATCCAAGGGTTGCCAACCTTGAAATCGAAAACGCACCACCTTACTTTTTTGTACCAACTGTTCAGCATTAATAAAAGATTGGTAGTCTGGACGAAGGTTTCTGTTGGTTTGACAGGCAGTCATCAACAAAACCGTCAGTGTCAAAATTAAAGTTTTCATGTTTCACCTCTGTATTGATCAATATATACGTATATTAACGGATTAATATAACAAACCAACTGATTAATTTACGTTAAAACATTGTGCTATTTTTTATTAAAAAAAAAGGCACTCTATTAAAGTGCCTTAAATTTTAAATGGTCGCTGACAATTAATCTAAAAATTCTGTCCAACCATTGGTCCATGCATTGGCTTTTGATTTAAATGCACCCGCATAGTTAGTCTTGTCGAAGAAAGCACCAAATTTATCAGCATCCATAGTCATCACACCTGGTGTAGCTGAAGTTGGGTAAATATTATCCAATGCTGGATTAGCAACTTGGTTACCCATTTGTGCTTCAAAAAATGATTGCACACTGAAAGTATCTTCTTCCTCAGCAACAAAATTATTGTCACAACTGATAATGGTATTTTCCATGGTGGCAGTACCGGTTAAATTATTCGGTGTACCAGCTGCATTGAATGTAGCAACAGAATCTAAATCCAAACAATTTTCAAAACCAGTAATGATCACATGAGTCATGTTAAAACCCGTTCCACGACGCAGTACCATACCAGTGGTGGTTTTATTGTCTGAAGGTGCGCCAATAAATGTGGCATTCGCAATCACTGGATTTGAACGAGGTGACGCATCATTATTGTCTTCAAAGTTATCTGCTTCAATACCACGTTCTTTATCATTGGCTGCATTGGGGTCTTGTTTAACCACAACATATTGAACGTTACCCGTCCAACCATGAGTCCAATCCAAAGAATCATCTTTGATACCAGTCAATACCAAGTGCTTGGCATTAACAGTGCCACCAAAAAATTCTACACCATCATCTTCATTGGCATGCACTTGAACATGATCAACCACAGTACCAGAGCCAACTGCTTGGAATGCAATACCATTTAACTCATCTTCGTCATTAATTCGGTATCCACCGAATTGAACTCGAACGTATTTCAAAACACCGCTTGAGTCATCAGGTTTGTTACCACCAAAGTTTCCAGATGAACCTTCTCCAATGTCCTCACATTGTTCGAAAGGAACCGATTCATCACAAATGTTAATGGGTGCCTGGCCATTGATTACCAAACCACCCCAGTTTCCAGCACCGGCTGAAGGATCATTGGCAGTAAATGGGCCCGTAAATACGATAGGTGCATTGGCTGTACCTTCAGCAAATATTTTTGAACCCCGTTGAACGGCTAAGAAATCATTACCTGTGACGCCTAGAACACGAGTACCTGGCTGCACCGTTAAATTAGCAGTCTGTCCACCATCTTCTCCAACAAAAACACCACCTTGTAACACCCAATTGGTGTCATTGGTTAATGTGATGTCACCAGTTAATGTACCACTGATGGCACAAGTCTTTGCTTGAGCTGTGGCTGTAGAAAATGAAGGACATGCTGTGAATGTAGTTTGGTAAGGACATACTGAAGCATCTCTGACTTGGCCGCCAATCTCATCAATTGGAGACAATTCAAAACTGGTTGAAGTTTCCGAAATAAAAGCACTGTTAATGTTAGTGATTTCAGCTGAAATACTTCTGCAGTTATTCACATCGAAAGTCATGTCAGCAAATGCTGAAGATGTTCGCGACTCATTGGTGGTGAAAGCGCCGTCAGTTATTTCAAATAAATCAAAATCTAACACCGACTGTCCTGCCACAACGGGTGCATTTCCAGCAACCCAGGTAGGCTCTCCATTGTCACCATAAATAAATCCTGTAACAAAAAACAAACCTGCTTCTGGACCTGTTTTAATGTAATCCAACTGCCAACCGGTACCATTATCCTGTGAACCACGGAACCACTGGCCTTCAAACAATTCATCAACATTAATCGCCGACGCTGCCGTTGATAACATCACTCCGCCAAAAATAGCCCCTTTAATGGACGTTCTTAAATTACCCAATTTCATTATATTTACCTCTGAATAGAATTTCAAAAACCGAAATTCTAAGTCCGTGATGTTTCATTTAAGTGACCACTGAATGAAGATTCTGTGACAGTCGACCATTCATTCCTTATATACAAGCTCGATTTAATTTTTCTGCTTCTAGGTAACGGTATTGTCACATTAAGTTCATAAAATTTGCCCATCTTAAATTAAGAGTGCTTTAAATATGTCACGCAAACACAACGTCAGCAGTTCAATGAACTGGATCAAATTGTCTTTGATTCTAACTTGTGCCGCCTCGAGTTATCCGGTATTGGCGCAGCAAAATACCGATGAAATTGTCAACAACCTGATTACATTAAGAGGACAAGTTGAAGACCTGCAAAGTGAGTTACAAATTCTAAAAGCAGAACACACGCAATCTATGACGTACTTAAACACGCGTAAAACGGAACTAGAAGCCAACATTGACCGCAAACAATTACAAATTAAACAGTCTCAAGCTGAAATGGTCGACTTACAACAAAAGATCAAAACTCTGGGCTTGGACTCAGAACAAATGATACCTGATGTAACAAAGGTTGCTGAAGGCATTAAACAAGAAATTCTTAATGGCATTCCGTTTAAATTAAAAGAGAGAAGCCATGTCATTGAGGACATTACCCGAGATTTAACCGGTCGAAAAATCACCTCTCAACATGCCATCAATCGAATTTGGGCTTTCTTAGAAGATGAAATGCGTTTAGCTCGTGAAAATGCCATTTACTCCCAAACCATTTTACTTAATGGTGAGGAAGTATTGGTAGATGTGGCCAAATTAGGTACGGTTTTGATGTATTTCAAAACCAGAGATGATCGCTACGGACAAGCGACTAACAAGCAAGGGTGGCAATTCAAATTACTAGAGAATGAAACTGAAAGCCAAGCCGTAGCCACGTTATTTGACTCCCTTAAAAAACAAATTAGACAAGGTTATTTCACTTTGCCTTTGAATTTAACCCAACAACGATAATCCAGAGCTTAACCATGAAAAATTCACTGATCATCATTCTGTTGTTTAGTTGCCAGTACCTGATGGCTCAAACAAATGACCAACAAAGCACCGCTGCTGTTGAGGAAATTTTACCAGTTGCTGACCTCGCACAAGCCCAACAAGATTTGAAGTTGGCTTATAAGAAAGAGCATGCTTTTTTAACTTCACAAGTCAACAACATCCAAAACCGCTTAAAAGAATACAAACGGAACTCAGAAGTAGAAAAACGCCAAATTGAAACTCAAATTTCTGAGCTAGAAAACCAATTACTGAATGCCGAAGCCACCGCCAACCAATTGGAAGATGACATCTTTACCATTCAACGTAATTCTGAATCAGCACAAGACAACCAAGGGTTGATTGAATCAACCATTATTCAAGCACAATCAACCATGAGTGAATTTGGTTTTTCTGGTTTCCAACAATCTCCAGATCAAGCACTCACTGACTTAGATAAAATCCTGACTTTGGTGGACTTGGCTAACCAAACCATAAAACAACAAGCCAGCATCACTCGACAACCGGGTCAATTTTTCTTAACTGACGGTACCTCTGTCCAAGGCGATTTGTTGAAAGTAGGCAACATTGCAAGCTATGGTTACAGTGCTCAAGGCGCTGGCGTATTGGCTCCTGCTGGAGAAAAACAATTCAAAGTTTGGCAAGACAGTGACCCAACGGCAACGGAAGGTATTTTCAACGATCAAAACAGCGGCCTGTTACCCATATTTATCTATGAGAGCACAATTAAATCAATTGAAGAAAAACAACAAAAAACCATTATAAGCGTCATTAATTCAGGTGGTTTGATTGCTTGGATTATTGCGGGTCTGGGTGGTTTTGCTTTGTTGCTAATTGTTTTGCGGGTTTTCTTTTTGAATCGAGCATCGGCCAGCACTGAAAAATTACTGAGTCGTGTGGTGAATAAAATTGAACAAAAGGATGTTTCCGGAGCCATTGATATAGCGCACAAAGAATCCAGCTCAAGTTCACGTGTTTTGTTATCAGCTTTACGCAACATCGATCGAGATCGTGACCATATAGAAGACATCGTATCTGAATCTATTTTACATGAATCAGCACAATTGAATCGTTTTGGCTCTTTGATCATGGTGATTGCCACCGTTTCTCCTTTATTGGGTTTATTAGGCACCGTTACCGGCATGATTTCTACTTTTGACATCATTACCGAATTTGGCACTGGCGACCCAAAAATGCTGTCCAGTGGGATTTCAATTGCATTGGTTACGACTGAAGTGGGCTTAGCCGTCGCTATACCAGCCTTGTTGTTCGGTAACATCCTTTCTGGCTGGGCTGAACGCATCAAAGACGACATGGAAAAGGCCGCATTGCGTGCCATCAATATTTATAAAAAAGTGTTTAATTAAAAAATGAGGCCATTAAAAGGACATGAATTATGAATGATGTTATCCAACAGTTGCTTGGCTATTTTTCTTCCGGCGGCTATGTCATGCCACCGTTGATAGTGGCTACCTTGGTGTTGTGGTGGACATTAGGTTATCGCATGATGGCATTACGTCGTGGCTCGGTCAGAAGTACCCGGTCATTGGTATTCAGATTTTTAAAAGGCCAACAACCCAGTAACCAGGGAGTTTTGGTCAGAGTCTTACACAAAGGCATGCAACTAAGAGCAGCGGCTTTACCCGACCTGCGTCGGTATTTAGATGATGCCTTTGCTGAAGAAGCCAGTGAAATCAGAAAATACAAAGTTTTGATAACAACCATTGTTTTGGTGGCTCCTTTATTGGGCCTGTTGGGCACTGTTGGAGGCATGATTGAAACTTTTGATTCTCTAGCAGATATGTCTTTATTCTCTCAATCCGGTGGCATTGCTGGCGGTATTTCACAAGCCCTTATAACGACCCAAATGGGTTTGGCTGTTTCAATTCCAGGTTTGATAGTAAACGGCATATTAGACAAAAAGCAAAAACAGCTCGAAATTGAAATGGCACAACTGAAAGATTATTTATGTAGTCCTATTCCCGGCTATGAAACTGAAACCAAACACATACCCACAATGAGATTGACATGAGATACAGAGAAAGCAAAGAAACCGTTCAAGATTTAAACATCTCCCCATTAATCGACATGGTATTCATCTTACTGATTTTCTTCATGGTGAGTACCACCTTTGTCAAAGACATGAAACTAGATTTAGATCGCCCAGCCGCTTCCAGTTCAAGTACCGCATCAACCAAGGCCATTCGATTATATATAGACAATTCTGGCGAAGTTTACTTAGACGGCGAAAGCATTCGAACTTGGGTGATTCAATCCAGATTGAGAGATTTATTGAAAACAAAAACACAAAAATCAGTGTTGGTAGTAACTGATGAAAACGTGCCTTCTGGGCAATTAGTTGAAGTGGTAGACCAGGCCCGTTTAGCCGGTGCATCAGATGTCGGTGTGGCCACAATTAAAGAAGTAGGAGCAGGCTCATGAAAAAGCAAGAAGTTATCAAAAGAAACATCGCCGCATTGGGTTCAATGCTGTTTGGCACCGTTTTGGTCTTAGGGACTTTGATTTTAATTAACGATTCAGAAAACTTGATGGCCCAAGCCGAAGGTATTGAGGGGTCCAACATCAAAATTCAGAAACAAAAACCCAAAGCCAAACAAGAGATTCAAAAAGCAAAACCCAAGCCAAAACCGCAGCGAACGCGACAAGCACCACCGACATCCCTACTTGGCTTAAACAGCTCATTAGGTGGGTTGGATTTGGGCTTGCCTGATTTTTCAATGGATGGTTTGAACGGATTAGATGGCGATATGTTAGGCAACGGTAATGGGGTAATCATGACCGATGACACAGTCGACCAGTCTCCAAAAGCAGTCTGGCAGTCACCGATGATGTACCCACCCAGAGCCCGGGCCAAAGGCATTGAAGGTTACGTGGTTTTTTCATTATTAATTGGAATTACCGGTGAAATTGAACAGGTCAAAATCGTTGAATCATACCCCAGCGGCGTGTTTGATGAAGTGGCCATGCAAGGCATCAATGGATGGCGATTCGAACCAGCTCAATACCAAGGACAATCTGTAAAATCTTGGGCCAAACAACGCATACGCTTTGATTTAAGTTAATCCACATTCTGTAGAATTGAGAAAACACCATGAACAAAAATTTGTTGCTGGCAGCCATGCTAAGCATGTCCTTGATGTGCCTGGCTAAAGAACAAACTAAAACCACTGATGAGGTCAACTATCTAGAACTGGCCTCATTGATGCTGAAAGACAACAACATTGACCGAGCCGAATCTGCCCTCTCCCAGGTCAACCTCGATGCCGAAGGCTTTGACATTCAGCGGTTTCATATCATCAATGGATTATTACAAGTCAGGAAAGGTCAGCATCAAGCAGCGATTGATGCATTCAAAGCGGCCAAACAATTGGGGGAAGTTGATTCAGTCATCAATGTTTATCTGGCACAATCTGCATTTGCTCTGAAACAGTATCAACTGACTATTGATGCATTGAACCATGCGGGCAGTTCAATCGCAAAAATACCTTCTGTTTATCACATGCGTGGACAAGCCCATTGGTTACTTAAACAACATGAAATGGCTCTGGCGGTGATGGACCAAGCCAGTTTAATTTTCCCTAATGACGCGACCTTCCCAAGGCGTAAAATCTTTTATCTGATCGATTTGGGCCTGAACGCAACAGCCGCCGAACAAGGACAACAGTATCTGGAAAAGTACCAAGCCGATGCGACGGATTACGTCGCGATAGGTAATGCATTGCGCTCATCAGGTCACTTGATTTTGGCTCTAAGATTTTTAGAAAGGGCGAGGCTTATCTTCCCAGAAAATCAGGATGTAACCAAAGCCTTGGCAGCGACTTATATTTCTAACCAATCCTTTAATTCAGCTGCCCATTTAGTTCACCAATTGGCACTAACCGACAACAGCTTGTTAAGTGAAGCTGCCGAATTGTATCGGCGATCTGGACAACGCAATATGGCATTGACACTGAATAGTTTGGTAGAAGACCAAGAACAAAAGCTCAAACAAAGACTAGGCTTATTAATTGAATTAGAAAATTATGAGCAAGCCGCCGATATGGAACAAGACCTCAAAAGAGTCAGAATCGACAATGATGAAAATATCCTTTATGCCATGGCATTTGCTTTATTTAAAGTCGGCGACTATGCCAAAGCCGAATCTTATTTGTCACGGATCACTGATCCACAACTGTTTCAGAAAGCTGTTGAAGTACGAAAAATAATGGCCGATTGTGCCGATGAAGCATGGCGATGTCGATAAATAAGTCAATCATTAAATATTCAAATGGTAAAGCTTTAGGCTTTTAATACAAACCCTTATAACCACTAGGTAATGAACAAAACAATGAAACATTCATGTTTATCTATCATTCTGTTAGTCCTGACATCATCGGCTGTTGCTGACAATGCCAGCGTCAATGTTTTTGTCTTTTTTAAAGGCAGTCCATTGGCAACCGTTGACATATCAATTGAGAATCAACTTTTGGCCACCACCGACATCAATGGGTTGGCCCATTTCAAGCTACAGCCTGGCCAACATGATTTAGTCCTCAAATCAGCCAATGAAACCCTGTATTCACATCCATTGAATCTGCAATCAAGGGAACTCATTCAATTGTTAATCGACTTTAAAACCAAAGGTGATAGTAAACCCATGGTAGACACGGAAAGTTCAATTGATCACTCCACAGCTGTCAACCAAACCCACACAGAAAAGACCAGTGCCATTGTGGTTCCTTTAAACGGTTTGATTCTCAATGCTGAAAACCAAAAACCGATTAAGGGAGCAAAAGTATATATTTCAGGCTTGTCTGAGCACCTGGTCACTGATCAACAAGGTCGTTTTCAAACTGAAATAAGTACCGGCTCCTATAGCATCAGCGTATTACACGCACAATTTAACAGCCAAATAAAAAACCAAGTCATCATCAGCAACAAAGCCAATAACGAGGTCAACATTGAACTGACACCAGCCGGCGCAGAATTACCTGAATTTGTGGTCGTTGAACCCTTTATTGAAGGCTCCTTGGCATCTGTACTGGAGGAACGTCGATCAAACAATTCCGTGGCCAATTATCTGAGTATGGAACAAATCAGCCAATCAGGTGATTCTGACGCCGCCAGCGCACTAAAACGAGTGACTGGATTGACCTTAGTGGATGGGAAATTTATTTTTATTCGCGGCTTGGGTGAACGTTATTCCAGCACCTTATTAAATGGCGCCAATTTACCCAGTCCTGACCCCACCCGACGAGTCGTTCCATTGGATTTGTTTCCAACCAGCATCATCGAAAGCATTGAAGTACAAAAAGGCTATGCATCGCATTTACCGGCTGAATTTGGTGGCGGATCAGTGGTGTTAAGAACCATCAATGTTCCTGATGAAAATTTTTTAAATCTCGGCATCTCTTACGGCCATAATTCCCAAACCACTGGCAAAGATGGTTTGAAATATGCCGGCGGTGACGAAGACTGGACCGGATTTGATGATGGCACCAGGGCAATCCCCCAAAGACTGGCTGATGCCATTGCAGGAGACACAGAATTACGTCCCAACAACCCATTTTTTGAAGGTGGCTTCAGCCCTGAAGAATTAGAATTAATTGGCGAATCATTAAATAGTAATTATGATTTACGTTTGGCTAACATCGATCCAGGCATGGGGCTTGATGCAGCTGGTGGTATGCGCTTTGATCTAGAATCTGGTGTTGCATTGGGGTTTTCTGCGGCCTTTGAATATGGCAGCGATTTCCAATCAAAATCGGAGCTGCGTCGTGATTACGTTATATCGACAGGTACTGAACTCAGTTTAGACAGTGAAGAGTTGTCACAAACCACATCGCGCGACATCAATGCCAGTGGCTTTTTAACCACTGGTATCGAATTCAATGAATCGCATCAAGTGGCGGCTAATTACATGTACCTCAGAAGTACCCAAAACTTTGCTGAAATCGCTGAAGGTTTCAATGAAGATTTAGGCAACTCACGGCGGATTTATGAAATGCGCTGGTCGGAACGTGATTTGACATCGACACAGCTTTTTGGCGAACACAGCTATCCTGTATTTTCTGACTTAAAGCTCAATTGGCAGTACACCGATTCAGAAGCCACATTTGACGAACCTGATAACCGCATCTATCGTTATGACCAAAGGGATGAAGGGGATTTTGTTTTTTCCACTAGGAATGACTCTAATTCACGCGTATTCAGAAGTTTAGCCGATCAAAGTCGCAACCTTCGACACGACTGGTCGTTACCTATCAACTGGGGTAACCACCATGAGTTTTTGTTTAAGTTTGGTCAGAACTGGGTCAATAAAGACCGTAATTCTGATATCAGGCGATTTGTCTTTGAGGACGTTGGCTCTTTGGTCAATCAAGTTGATCGCACCGATCCCTTAAGCCAAATTTTAAACCCAGATTTCATCGCACCTGATGGTTTTCAGCTGATTGAAGTGACTCGTGCCACTGATAACTATTTTGCTAACTTAGATATAAAAGGCACTTACTATGGTATCGATTATGCCTACAAGGAAAATTTGCGATTTACACTGGGTGCGCGGCATGAAACTTTTAACCAATCAGTGACTACCTTTCGCTTATTTGACCCAGACCAAAGCCCGATAACAGCCAGTTTAGTTGACGACGATTGGTTTCCTGCATTTTCCTCTACCTGGATTATGAATGACAGCCACCAATTTCGTTTCAACTTTTCGGAAACCGCGACTCGACCAGACTTTAAAGAATTATCACCTGCACAATTCAAAGATCCGGTGTTGAACCGCAACGTCATTGGTAATCCAGAATTGATGGTAGGTAAAATCACCCACTATGATTTGCGCTGGGACAAATACTTTTCACCCGGCGAATTTGTTTCATTGAGCTTATTTTACAAAGAATTTGAAAACCCCATTGAAATAACCATTTTACCGGGGTCTTCGCGCATCATCAGCTATGACAATGCCGAAGCCGCTGAAAATGCTGGGATTGAATTGGAGCTGTATAAAGATTTTTCGTTTATCGGTGATCGTTTCGCTAACTTTTACCTCAGTGCCAACTATGCCTATATTGATTCTGAAATAAAACTCAGCACCGATGGCCCCTCTGGACAAACCAACAACACCCGACCACTGCAAGGACAATCACCTTATGTAGTCAACGTTCAACTGGGGTATGACAGCAAAGAACAAGGCATCAATGCATCCTTGTTGTTCAATAAATTTGGTGAAAGGATTTCCGAAGCAGGCACCAGTGGTCGGCCAGATATCTATGAACAACCATTCAATCAAATTGATTTTGTGTATACCCATCAATTGACCCAGGCATGGAAATTCAGCTTCAAAGCAAAAAACCTGCTGGATGATGAAGTGGTGTTCTTGCAAGGGAATGAAATCACCCGAACATTTAACCGCGGTCGAGGTTTTAGCTTAGGTGTCTCATACGATGTATTTTAAATCCATTCAATCAACAGTTGTAATTTACCAGGAAACTCAATATATTAGTGTCATGCTAAATAGAATAACCACAACGACAACCATTATCACCTTGCAAATGATAGTCATGTGCTGATTCGTAAATAACAAAAACTTAAAAGCCCGTGACTTGGAAACAACTCACGGGCTTTTTTTTAAGCGAGACGAAGGTAGTCTCAAGTTGATATAAATATGAAAATAATGAAATTTGGTGGTTCATCTTTGGCCACAGCAGTTCAGTTCAATCATGTGGTTGAAATGATGGCATCTCAAGCAACACCCATTTGTGCGGTTTTTTCAGCGCCACAAGGTATCACCAATTCATTGGCACGTTTGATTGAAATGATTCAAACCCAACAAGACATCACACCTCAGTTGGATTTAATCAGTCAAAAACTGCTCACCATCAGTACCGATTGTGCTTCATTAAGAAGTGGTTTTGATATGAGTCATAACCATTTACAAACCACTGAATTACTTGAGGACCTCAGATCACTGGCTCAAGGTTGTTTATTAATTGGCCATTGTCCCACCATAACCGCCGCACAAATTTACTCTACCGGGGAGAAATTCAGCACCTTATTGATGGCTGCTTTGTTACGTACACAACATAAAGTCACAGTCATTGATCCCACCCAGTTTCTAACCACTGAAGACTTGAGCGATGAACCAATAGCTGACATTGAACTGAGCGTACAATTATTCAAGCGTCATTATGCTGAACCAGAAGATATCGCTGTTATGCCGGGTTTTTATGGCATTAATCCAGCTGGAAACTTGTGTCTATTGGGCAGAAATGGCTCCGATTACTCAGCAGCCATCCTGGCGGTTTGCACTGATGCCAAGGTATGTGAAATCTGGACTGACGTAGATGGTATTTACAGTGTTGACCCACGACTGGTAGAACAGGCACAATTGATCAAACAAATGTCTTATCAAGAAGCCATGGAATTGTCCTATTTTGGCGCAAAAATATTACACCCAAAAACCATCACACCGCTGTCAAAACACCTGATTCAATGCGTCATTAAAAACACCCTGAATCCGTCGCATGCTGGCACTTTAATTTCAGCTAAAACTGACAAAGGAAAAGCCGTCAAAGCGATTTCTAACTTGTCCAATGTAGCCATGATTAATGTTTCAGGCCCTGGTATGAAAGGCATGGTTGGGATGGCGGCCAGGGTTTTTGCCAGCATGAGCGCGGCCAAAATTTCAGTCATATTAATCAGCCAATCATCATCAGAATACAGCATCAGCTTTTGTGTCCCTGGCGACGAAGCTGAACTGGCAGTCAACAAGCTTAATCAATCATTTAAACTTGAATTAAGAAATGGTTTATTAGAACCCATCAATTGTCGCAAAGATTTAGCCATCATCACTTTAATTGGCGACCGAATGCACCAACAAAAAGGCACTGCCAGTCGTTTTTTCAGTGCGTTGTCACATGCCCGTGTCAATATCATCGCCATTGCGCAAGACTCTTCTGAACGCAGTATTTCAGCGGTAGTTCGCGCCAAAAGGGTAGATGATGCCGTGGTTATTTGTCATCAACAACTGTTCCTCAAAAAACCGAGAATTGATGCTTTCTTAATTGGTTGTGGAACCGTAGGACAAGAACTGATTCAACAAATCAATAAACAAAAAGACTGGTTAAAAAACAAAAACGTTGAGTTGAACTTGGTTGGTATCGCTAATTCAAAACAATGCTTATTGGCAGCCCATGGGATCAACCTGGAACAATGGCAGGAGCAACTGGCAGCCTGTGATGAAGGTTTGTCCTTGGAGCGATTGAAAAATTTTGTTCGCTCAGCACATTTAACCAACCCGGTTATTATTGACTGCACCAGTAACCAAGAGATTGCGATGAATTACCTGAGCTACTTGGAAGCCAATTTCCATGTGGTGACTGCCAATAAAAAAGCCAACACCGACTCACTGGCCTATTACCATCAATTACACAACATGGCCGCCAAAAGACAAAGAAGGTTTTTATATGAAACCAATGTCGGAGCCGGCCTTCCTGTGATTGATAATTTACAAAGTTTATTGCGTGCTGGTGATCAATTGATTCAGTTTGAGGGGATATTATCAGGCTCTTTATCGTATATTTTCGGCGAACTACATCAAGGTTTGAGTTTGTCAGAAGCCACCGAAAAAGCCAAAAAACTGGGTTACACTGAACCCAATCCCGCAGAAGACTTGAATGGTATGGATGTGGCCAGAAAAGTGCTGGTAATCGCTCGAGAAGCTGGCATGGAGTTGGAACTGTCTGATGTTAACCTCCAAGCAGTGGTGCCACAACACTTGGCAGAATTAACCGATGGCGATCAATTTATGCAACAATTACCTGAATACGATGCCACTTTCCAAAAGTTGATTGATGCTGCTGAAACCAAAGGTGAAAAGCTCCGCTATGTGGCAATCATTAAAGACAATAAGTGCGCAGTTAAAATCCAAGCAGTGAATAAAGACCACCCCTTGTTTGAGATTGAAGCCGGTGAAAATGCCTTGGCCATTAACACCCAATATTACCAGCCCAAACCGTTCATCATTCGAGGCTATGGTGCTGGTGCTGAAGTCACCGCTGCTGGCTTATTTGGTGATTTATTGCGGACATTGGCTTGGGAACAGGAACACTGATATGAATAAAAAAGTCACAGTATTTGCTCCGGTTTCGATTGGTAATGTCAGCGTTGGCTTTGACTCGTTGGGTTTGGCACTTCAGCCGATTGATGGTGAACTTTTGGGTGATTTGGTCAGCGTTGAGCCCCTCCATGAAAGTGATTCCAATGAGTTTGAATTACAAGGCACTTTCGCCGATCGCCTGCCTAAAGACAAAGAATCGAACATTGTGTGGCATGTTTTGCGAACCTTTGAAAATTATTTACTACCACTCAACATGCCTATCCAGAAGGTCAAGATAACCTTACACAAAAACATTCCCGTTTGTAGCGGACTGGGATCCAGTGCTTGTTCAGTGGTGGCGGCTTTCAGTGCTCTAAACCAATATTACAAGACCCCTTTTGATGAAACTAACATGTTGCGAATGATGGGTGAAGCTGAGGCTGAAATCAGCGGCTCCTTACATTATGACAATGTGGCACCTTGTTATTTGGGTGGTATGCAATTGATGCTTCACGGACAAACAAAAGTGACTCAATCTATACCTGTTTTCGAGGATATTTATTGGGTTTTGGCTTATCCCGATGTACTGATCAGTACCCAAGCCGCCAGGGACTTGTTACCCAAACAATATGACCGGGCCACTTTGCTTCGATTTGGTCAAAATCTGGCGGGGTTTGTTGCCGCCAGCTATGAAAAAGATTTGGCCTTGGCGTTCAGCCTGATAACCGACGAAGTGGCCGAACCGTATCGGGCTGAATTACTGCCTGATTACCTTAACACACGAATTAAACTGCTTGAAATGAACAGCTTGGCGGTCGGTATATCCGGCTCAGGACCCACGATATTTTCAGCCTGTATGCACTTAGCACAGGCTCAAGAACAAGCCAATTGGTTGCGGAATAATTACTTACAAACCGAATTCGGCTTTGTCACTATCTGTCAAGTTGACCAACAAGGCAGCAGAACAATAAAACAAGGAGCTTAGGATGAAATTGAATAACCTAAAAGACCCTCAACAAGTGGTCGATTATGCCACTGCGGTAAAAACCGGACTGGGTAACAACCAAGGCTTGTTTTTCCCAGCTCAATTGCCCCAATTGAATGACATCGATGCACTATTGGCTATGCCGACAGTTGAACGAAATTTTCACATCCTTAAACCTTTTGTGCATGAGAACATTGCTGATGATGACTTAAAAAAAATCATCACCGCCACCTATTCTTTCCCTGCACAATTAAAAACCATTAATGATCAAACTTATTGTTTAGAATTATTCCATGGCCCAACTTTGGCATTCAAAGATTTTGGTGCGCGCTTCATGGCCAATTGTTTACAACATTTTGTTCAACAACAAACAGGCAAGCCCCAAAAAATCACCATTCTCACCGCAACCTCTGGCGACACTGGTGCCGCCGTTGCTCATGCATTTCATGGCTTAGATAACATCGATGTAGTGATTTTGTTTCCCAAAGGTAAAATCAGTGAACTGCAACAAAAAATGTTCACTACATTGTCTGACAACATCAGAACAGTGGCTGTTGAAGGCAACTTTGATGATTGTCAAAAGTTAGTCAAACAATGTTTTGATGATTCAAATTTAGTCAAAACCGTGGGCTTAAATTCAGCCAATTCAATCAATGTCAGTCGATTATTTGCCCAAGTTTGTTATTACTTTGATGCCTTGGCCCAACTGCCCCAATCACAGCGTAAACAAACCGTTTTGGCGGTACCCTGTGGCAATTTCGGCAACCTCTGCGCGGGTATCATTGCGAAAACCATGGGCTTACCCATCAAACGATTCATTGCTTCAACCAACCTCAACGACACCGTTCCAAGATACCTTAACGATGGCATCTGGGCCCCCAACGAAACCGTTGAAACCTTGTCCAATGCGATGGATGTGAGTAAACCCAATAATTGGCCCAGAATTGAATATCTGATTGAATCAGGTCAATTTAATCATGAATTATTAAGCGGTTTGGCTGTGGATGAAAACCAAACCGCCGAAACCTTACAACTACTCCACCAACAGGGTTACATCAGCGAACCACACGCGGCGGTCGCTTATCAAGGGTTACAAGATTCTTTAGGCTCTGATGAAATTGGGGTTTTCCTGGGTACTGCACACCCCGCTAAATTTAAATCAAGCGTTGAAGCCATTTTAAATATTGATTTACCG